>ERZ772925.32-NODE-32-length-43288-cov-8.55855_pt1 | contig 43288 bp, 30 predicted proteins | sample MGYA00511687_ERZ772925 | MGnify/ENA primary metagenome ERZ772925 (study PRJEB29015, sample SAMEA2738087) | human oral metagenome | biome: human oral; feature: human-associated habitat; material: saliva | place: China | collected 2227 ...
CCGGAGGCTTTGATGATGTCGCTCATGGAGGTGTTGGTGTAGCCCTTTTCGAGGAAGCAGCTAATGGCGGCTTCGATGATTTGGGCTCGGCGTGCGGCTTTGGTGGCGTCTGTTAGTCGGGGCATGGTTCCAGTCTAGGGGGTGGGGCTAAAGAACGCGTAAACACAACACTGATTCTTTTTGTGACTTTACAAACAAAATAGCTATTTTGTTTGCACTCGGTAAAAATCGAGAGTAGAGTTCTGACTCGTAAACGAAATAAGCATTTTGTTTGGAGATTGTCATGAACAACGAAACCGCCACCGCAGTCACCGCAGAAGCAGTGACCGCCGCAGCCACCCAAGCTGCCGCATCCCAGAAGATCGCGGCAAAGAGCATTGCAGAAACAAGCACGCAAGAAACCACCGACCGTTCCTCCTGGCTCAAGGTCATCACCACCTCCGTACTATCATCCTTGGTGGTAGCACTCATCGTCCTAGCTTTCACCTGGCCCACCAAGACCATGGAAGCAAAGAACCTGCCCGTCTCTATCGCAGGCCCCGAGGTGACCGTCAGTCAGTTTGAACAGTCCCTCAAAGACCAAGGTATTGAAACCTTCGACTTGAAGCAGGCATCCTCCCGCAAAGAGGCTGAACAGCAAATCAAGCAGCGCGAAACCTACGGCGCAATCATCTTCACCGAAGGCGCCGCCCCCGAAGTGCTGACCGCACCAGCCGCAAACGCCGCAGCAACCCAGATGCTCAACGGTGTTGCCACCCAGCTGAACGCGCAGATTCAGCAGAAGGCACTCGCCGCTAAGACGGAAGCCCTCACCCAGGCGGTGCAGACGGGCGGTGAACAGGGTGCGCAGGCCGCCGCCCAGCTGGAGCAGATGAAGGTGCAGGCCGAGCAGGCATCCGCAATGGCGGTGAAGACCACCGTCGTGGTACCCCTGAGTGAGAATGACTCCTCCGGTTCCGGTATCGCTATCTCCGCATTTCCGCTGGTCATTGGCGGTATTCTCGGCGGTTCCTTCTCCGTACTGCGCGTGAACGGCACCTGGCGCCGCTTCGCCACCGCAACCCTGTACTCCGTCATCGGTGGTGCACTGACCGCCCTGATTCTGAACGTCTGGTTCGGCATCATCCCCGGCGACTTCGCAACCCTGTGGGCTGCGTTCGGCGCTACCTACCTGGCGACCGCCTTCTTCATTGTGGGTGTGGGTGCACTGTCTTCGCCGCTGATTGGTCTCGCAGTAGGCGCGGTCATCACCATGTTCATTGGTAACCCGATTTCGGGCGCAAGTATGCCGAGCGTGTTCCTGCCCGGTGTGTGGGGGCAGATTGGTCAGATGTTGGTGCCGGGTGCCTCCTCGACTCTGCTGCGTTCGATTGCGTACTTCCCGGAGGTTGCAACGAGTGACCAGTGGCTGGTGCTTGGTTCCTGGATTGCGTTCGGTCTGCTGACCGGCGTGATTGGCTGGGCTCTCAAGGAGCGCCGCCCCGCAAAGGTGGAGGCATAACCGTCGCGGGCTAGGCCGCCGGTATAACGTAGCCGGTGCAACGTAAGAAGGGTGTGTGCCGTGTTCACTGAACACGGCACACACCCTTTCGGCATACCGACTGTTATGCGCTGTTACTGGTTGTCGAGAACGTACTGCTTGAACTGCTCGTCCCGGCGCTTGAATTCTTTAAGCTCATTCTCCAGGGCAGCCTGGTTCTTAGCGACGAGCGGCTTCTGGTACTGCGCCTCCAGGTCGTAGAGCTTCTGCGAGCGGCCTACATCCTGATTGCACTGCGCTTCGATGACTGCGATTCGAATTTCTTCTTCGGAGGGGGTGTTGCTCTGAGGAATGTTCTTTGATTCCTTGACGGTCATCTCGCTATCGGGTGTGAGGCCCTTATCCTTGACGCATCGCTTCCACTCGTCGTCGAGAGATTTTTTGAGCTGCCTATCCCCTGCGGCGTTTCGAGCATCGGTCTCCAAACGCCTAAATGTGGCGGAGCCGAATGGTATCTCTCCAATTTGCTTCATCTCATTGTGGGCGCGCTGATAGCATTCGGTGCTGACATCCTTCCCAGGGTCAGAGGAGGGCGCAGGGGAGGACAGATCCAGCGTATTCGATTCATTGGGCTCGTGGAGGCCGTATTTTTGGGCGTACTCAACGTTCCAGATTCCGTAGGTTCTGCCGAGGTTCCTGCCTGCCCCCTCGGTGCGGACAAACATCTTGTAGTGCTGCCCGTGTTCAGCAAAGCACTTTTTGCGGGCGAGCTCAAGGGCTTTGGTGAAGTATTCGTCCTTGCCGGTGGTGTCGTATGCATCCAGGGGTAGGATCACCCGGTCATTTTCTACGTCAAAGATTGCTCGGGCGCTTTCATCCTTCTCCAGAGAAGGGCCGAAAGAGCACGAGGAGAGCGTGAGGCCCAGCAGGATTGCGGCGGTAGCTCGTGCAAAGTTACGCCTTGCGCCGGTAGACGCTGTGCGACCGGTAGGTGCTGTATGGCGGGTATACCCTGCACTGCCGGTAGAGCTCATGCGGTGGTTAGACATGGTGTGTCTCCAATCTGTTACGGGGAGCCCGTGGCGTCGCGGCCACAACCCCCCCCGTAGGCCACGCGAACTAGGTGGCCTTGAGAACACTTCTTGAGAAGGTGACTTAACAATACCCCTAGTGAGGGCGGGTTCGCGCTCAATAGGCTGGTGCGTGCGCTAGAAAATTTTCTGCCGCACGGTGGGTTTGCGCAGGTCACGGCTCAGCCCGGCAAAAATACGGCGGAATCACGGCGGAATCACTGCAAAAACAGCGCAAGCGCAGGACGGGTAGGCGGGCGCACCTGATTTGGTGCCTCGCCCGCCTCGCGCCACAATGAACACATGACCGCAGAAGACACCACCGCACTAACCAGCGCCAGGCTCGACCTCTGGCTCTGGTCGGTGCGCATTTTTAAGACCCGCTCCCTCGCCGCCGACGAATGCAAAGGCGGCCACGTGCGCGTCAACGACGCACCCGCCAAACCCTCCCAAAAACTCAAAAAAGGCGACATCGTCAAGGTCCGCTACCCCGGCTGGGAACGCGTCTTCAAAGTCGAAAAACTCCTCGTCAAACGCGTAGGCGCGCCCATCGCCGTCACCTGCTACGAAGACCTCTCCGGCCCGCGCCCCGCCTACCTCTCCATGCCGCCGGTCGCCAAACGCGAACGAGGCAGCGGCCGCCCCACCAAGAAGGAACGCCGCGCCCTCGACGAACTGCGCGGCCGAGGCGTCTAAAGCGCATCTCGCACACCTATCTCGCAGAGTGCACCCCGCCCCGCGCGCAGGCACCCGCCGCGGCGGCGGGGAGTAGCCTAGAAGGATGAGCACACAGAAGCACCAGAATACTGAACCCAGTAGCACCGCGCCCGCCGCGAACCCCAGCGCGAATGCCGCCGCGAACACCGCCGAGCCTTCGCTGAACCGGCGCATCCTTGCCCTCGCCGTACCCGCCTTCGGTGCGCTCATCGCCGAACCCATCTTCGTGCTCACCGACTCCGCCCTCATCGGCCAGCTCGGCAAGGCAGAACTTGCGGGCATGAGCATCGCCGCCACGCTCGTCACCACGGTCGTGGGCCTCATGAACTTCCTCGCCTACTCCGTTACGCCCGCCGTGGCGCGTGCATTCGGTGAGAAGAACCTGCGCCGCGCCTGGCAGATCGGCGTGGACGGCGTGTGGGTCGCCTTCGGCCTCGGCATGCTCCTCATGATCGCCGGATACGCCTTCGCAGACCCGTTGCTGCGCGGCCTCGGCGCGACCGACGAAACCATGAGCTACGCCCTCGACTACCTGCACCACTCGCTCTGGGGCATCCCGCCGATGATGATTATCCTCGCGCAGGTCGGCACGCTCCGCGGGCTGCAAGACACCGTCACCCCGCTCAAAGTCGCCACGGTCGGCACGCTCGTCAACATTGTGCTGAACTGGCTGCTCATCTACCCGGTCGGCTGGGGCGTCGCCGGTTCGGCGACCGGAACCTCCCTCACCCAGTGGGGCATGGCTACCGCGCTCGGTGTGGTCATGATGCGCGGCACCCGCGAGCACGCCGTGCGCTGGGCACCCGACGTTGCCGGCATGCGTTCGGTGCTGTCCCTCGGCTCCTGGCTCATGCTGCGCACCCTGTCCATGCGCATCGCATCCCTGCTGACCGTGTTCGTCGTGGCGCGATTTGGCACCGAACACACCGCCGCCTACCAGCTCGGTATGGGCGTATTTAACCTCTTCCTCTACGCCCTGGATTCCCTCGCCATCGCCGCCCAGGCGCTACTCGGCAAGGAACTCGGCGAACGCGACCTGGCTGTGGAATCCGAACGCGTGAAAGTGCGCCAACTGAAAAACCGGCTGCTACGCATGAGCCTCATCTACGGCGTGATCACCGGCCTGATTTGCCCGCTCATCGGCTTCTTCGGCTCCTGGATTTTCACGCAGGACGCGCAGGTGGCGTTCCTCTTCACCATCGCCACCGTCATCATTGCCCTCGGCCAGCCCATCGCCGCGTACGTGTTCACTCTGGACGGCATCCTCATGGGCGCGCAGGACGTGAAATACCTGGCAATCGGCTGCTTCATCATGCTTGTCATGTACGTGCCGGTCATGCTCGGCCTGCACTGGGCTGTTGGCGCCGGTGCCATGGATGCGCTCGCCGGGTATTGTGGCTTGTGGGCGGCGTATATTCTGTACTTCCAAGGAATCCGCGCGGTCATTTTTGGCCGCCGCGCCTCCTCGGATGTGTGGATGAAAGCCGGTGCCTAGTAGGGGCATCATAGGGTGCTCTGGGCGCCTTGGATACCAGTCTCGGGTACCAGCCCACCGGCTTCGTGCGCCCGGTAACACGACACCGGCAATACGGCCCCGCCGCTCGCGGGCGTATTTCCTGCGGGCGTAACTAATCACATTTTCCGCCGCCCGCACCCTCCGCAGGTGTAGCATGACAGGATACTGAAACCCTCGTATAAAGGATGAAACCGTGACCGTAACCCGCGAAGAAGCCCTCGAAATTTTCGCCCGCCGCCGCGCAACCCGCGCCTACGACCCCGACCGCCGCATCAGCGACGAAGACTTCGCCGCAATCCTCGAATTTGCGCGCCTGTCGCCCAGCTCCGTCGGCACCGAGCCGTGGAAGTTCCTGGTCATCCAGGACCCCGAACTGCGCGAAAAGCTCAAGCCGATCGCCTGGGGCATGGCGGGCGCCCTCGACGACGCAAGCCACCTGGTTGTTCTGCTGGCGAAGAAGGGCCTGCGCTACGACACCCCGTGGATGCGCCGCACCCTCGAAAGCCGCAATCTCACCGAGGAGCAGATGGAGGCCGCACTCGAACGCTACGGTAACTTCCAGAAGAACGACATGAAGGTCCTGGAAAGCGACCGCGCGCTCTTCGACTGGGCATCCAAGCAGACCTACATCGCCCTGGGTAACATGATGACCGGCGCCGCAATGCTCGGCATCGACTCCTGCCCCATTGAGGGTATGAACTACGACGCAGTGAACGAGCTGCTCACTTCTGCCGGCCTGTTCGACCCGGAGGAGTACGGCGTGTCCGTTGCTGTGACCTTCGGTTACCGTGCCCGCGAGATTGCCCCGAAGAGCCGCCGCTCCATCGAGGACCTGGTGACCTGGGCATAAGGTTCTGCCCGGTTCTCGGCGAGGTTTTGCCGGGCTGCTGAGCTCGTGCTGTTGAGCTCGGGCTTTCGGGCGAGGCGTTTGAGCCAGGTGTTCGCGCCTGGTGTTCAAGCTAGGCGCTCAAGCCGCCGCCCGTGAAAACTGAATATAAAGAAATGCACCGCCTTTACACGGGCGATGCATTTCTTTATATCTTTTACCGTGCAAAAAGCACGGCGAGATATGCTTTTGAATTTTTCGTTTGAAATCGCACAGTGCAATTCATTCTGGCAATTCATTCTGTATAACGGCAGGGCGTTACTTCCTAAACGCCGTCAGACGCATAGAATTCAGCACCACAAACACCGAACTAAACGCCATTGCCGCAGCCGCAATCATCGGGTTCAGCAGGCCCGCCACGGCAACCGGAATAGCCGCCGAATTGTAGGCGAACGCCCAGAACAGGTTCGACTTAATGGTGCGCAGCGTAGCGCGGGAGAGACGCAGTGCCGTCACCACCGAAGCAACATCCGAACGGGTCAGCACAATATCGGCTGCCTCCGCGGCAACGTCCGTGCCCGAACCCATCGCAATGCCCAGCTCAGCAAGAGCCAGCGCCGGGGCGTCATTCACGCCATCGCCGACCATTGCCACGCGGTGACCGGCAGCCTGCAACTTCTCAATCACCTGCGACTTACCTTCCGGGGTCACGCCGGCGTACACGTTCTCAGCCGAAATACCGACCTGCGAGGCGACCGCCTGCGCAACCTGCGGGGCGTCACCGGTGAGCAGGATCGGCTCCATGCCGAGCTCACGCAGCTGCGCCATGGTCTCTGCCGCCTCCGGCTTGGGGGTGTCGGCAACCGAAATCATGCCGACCGGCTGCAGAGCGGAGGTGCTACTCGGGGCATCATTCGGGGCCTCATCAGGGGCCTCGCCGCGGGCGACAACCACCGTCGTCAGACCCGCTCGGCGAGCCTGGTCCAGCAGAGCCAACTGAGCCTCGCTCAGCTGCGCACCCGCCGCCTGCAGGTACTCGGGAGTACCCACAATAACCAGCCGGGAGGCAGTGTTCTCAGCACCGTCACCCGCACCGTTCTCGGTGCCGTCACCCGCGCCGCTCAGCACGCCGCGCACGCCTCCGGGAACACCCTCAAAGCCGCTCACGCTCGGCGCCGAAGCGCCCTCCGCCAGCACGCCCTGCTCACGGGCAAAACCGGCAATCGCGCGGGCAATCGGGTGCTCACTTAGCGCCTCCACGGCGGCGGCATCACGCAAAACAGACAGGGAACGATCATTCTTTGAATCTGCGGATTCCGGCGAAATACCAGACAAGTCACCCGCCGACTCATAGTCATCAAACGTGCCGTAGAACGCCACAGACATCTCACCAGTCGTCACCGTACCGGTCTTATCCAGCACCACGCGATCAACCGTGCTCGTCGCCTCCAACACCTGCGCATTACGAATCAAAATGCCCAACTGCCAGCCGCGACCCGTACCCGCCAGCAGCGCCGTCGGAGTAGCCAAACCCAGCGCGCACGGGCACGCCACCACCAGTACCGTCACCGCCGCATTAAACGCCGCCGCACCGTCACCAGAAACCAGCCACCAACCGACCAGGGTCAGCGCCGAAATCACCAAAACCACCGGCACAAACACCGCAGAAACACGATCCGCCAAGCGAGCAATCGGAGCCTTCGTCTCCTGCGCGCTCGCCACCAGCTCACCCATCTTCGCCAGAGTCGTCTCAGCGCCCACACGGGTCGCACGCACCGTCAACGAACCAGACGTATTCACCGTCGCACCCGTGACCGCATCACCCGGATGCACCTCAACCGGCACAGATTCACCCGTCAACAGGGACGCATCCACCGCGGAGGTACCCTCAACCACCACGCCGTCCGTGGCAATCTTCTCACCCGGGCGCACCAGGAACAGGTCATCCGGCATGAGGTCCTCCACCGGAACCTGCACCTGCTTCGTCACGCCCTGCTTATCGGTGCGCAGCAGAGTCGCATCCTTCGCACCCATGCTCAGCAGGGTGCGCAGCGCCTCCGAAGAACGGTTGCGAGTACGGTGCTCAATCGCGCGGCCAATCAGCAAGAACAGCGTCACCATGGATGCCGAATCAAAATACAGCGGCGCATGGTTGCCGGTAAACATCGACCAGAAACTACCGCCCGCATGATGCACATGCGCCGTCAACGCCGGGTTCATGAGCAGCTGCGCCAGCGAATAGAAATACGCCAACACCACGCCGAGAGACACCAGCGTATCCATCGTGGACGAGCCATGACGCGCATTAATAAGCGCCGCCCGGTGGAACGGCGCAGCACACCAAAACGCAACCGGCGCAGTCAGAACCGCCACAACCCAACCCCAATTCGGGAACTGGAACGACGGGAACATCGAAATCAAGAAAATCGGCACACCCAAAATCGCCGCATAAATAATGCGGTCAGTGAAGCCGCCGGTCATGCTCGGAGTGCTGTGCTGGTGGCCGCTACCGGATGCGCTCGCATCAGTGGCGGCACCCGCGCGCGGCCCGTTCTTGAGGTGCGCCTTGTAGCCGGCGTTGTTGATGGTCTCAACGATCTGGTCGTCGCTCACGCCCTCGGGTACGATGACGCGCGCGGACTCCAGGGGCAGGTTCACCGCCGGGTCAACGCCGGGGATTTTGCGGAGCTTACGCTCCACGCGACCCACGCAGGATGCGCAGGTCATACCCTGGATATCTACGTGGATAATTCGGGTTGACTCCGTTGATTTTACGGTCGTTCCGGCGGAATTAAAAAGAGAGCGCTCACTCTGTGATGAGGGCTCACGGGTGCTTGTTGAAGGCTGTGTAGAAGACACAATACTTCCTCAAAAATAAAAACGGGGGGGTAGAAAAAAGGTACACCAAGCCGGGGGAGGGGCCCCGAAGGACCCCGCCCCGAGCGGTGTTTGGTGCAGTATCAGGGCGCACCGTCGAGGGTGCGCGAGGGCGAAAGTTGCGGTGGGAGTAAGGCTACGGCGACTCAGCGGTCGCCGGGCAGCCCATCCGGCCTGCTCGTGCGCGGACGAATACCGGTCACCTTCGCGCCACGATCAGACACACCGTAGGCACGTTTCACGGCAGCCCGCGGGAACGGCGAAGCGTTCGCCTTCTCACGTGCCTTCACGCCCTGCTCGTGCTCGGCGGAACGCTTATTCGCGCTCGTGCCGCTACGACGCGCGGCACCGGTCGCGTCTTCACGCGCCGTATATTCGGGGCTCTGCTTCACCCACGAATCGACCAGCGCCGCATCCAGATTCATCTGCCTGGCAACGCGGGCAATCGCGTCGCGCAGGTGCATGTTTTCAGTGCCGACAAGGGTGCGGACCGCGCCAACAATCATCGCAATGTACTGCGGAGGATAAGCCATGATGACTCCTAATCGAGCCGGCTGCCGCGCTAGACAGCGGGGGTGAAGCCAGCCTCCACAATAGCGTCTGCGACGGCCTGGGTGTTGAGGGTGCCCTCGTGCTCAATGGTCACGGTGGAGACGCCGTCCTTGACGACGTCCACGGTCACGCTGGTCACGCCGGGAACTTCGCTGACCTCTTCGCTGACGCTCATAGCGCAGTGGTTGCAGGTCAGGCCGGTTGCCTTAACGGTGGTGGTGCTCATGATGATTTCCTTTCGGTAATGGGTTGAAAACTTGGGACCGCCCGGTGTTTAGGGGCGGGGTGTTTAGCTGCGCATGAGGCGGGAGATTGCGGCGGTTGCCTCTTTGACCTTGGCCTCTGCAATGGTCGGGTCGCCGGTGCGTTCGGATTCGACGGCGGCGCCGGTCACGCAATGGCCGATGTGCTCTTCGAGCAGGTTCAGGGAGACGGCGTGGAGCGCCTTGGAGACCGCGGCAACCTGGGTGAGGATGTCGATGCAGTACTTGTCTTCGTCGACCATGCGGGCGATGCCGCGGACCTGCCCTTCGATGCGGCGCAGGCGCTTGAGGTGCGCCTCTTTGTTGGAGGCGTAACCGTACTGGGTTTCGGGTGCCTCGCTGCTGCAGCATGCGCCGGTGTGCGCCTCGGTAGGTTCCTTGGCGGGTGCGTCGGATGAGGTGCTGACCTGGGCGGATGTGCTGTGGCAGCACTGGTTGCTAGTGGTTTCCATGGCTTAAGTGTATACCCTAGGGGGGTATACCGCAAGGGGGTATTACGGGTTGTTACGAGGTATGGCTTTTTCATGCCGAGGCTTTTTACGCCGAGAATCCACATGTCTTTCGAAAAGCCACCATTATTGTGGCTTCTCGAAAGACATGTGGCTTTTCGATATGAAGGAGCTGTACCTCCCCGCAGAATTTGTGCCATGGTTTAGCGTCTTCTGCCATGGCTTTTAACTACGACCAAAGACACTAACCTATGGCACAAATCCGCCACTCACTACGGGATCTGCGCCTGCGCCAGGTAGGCGGGCGGGATTCGGTAATGACTTAGTGTTTTCGGTAATGGTTTAGTGACTTTGGGCTGGGGTTTTAACCATTACCAAAGGCGCTAAGTCATGACTGAAATCGCTACATCATGACCGAATTTTCACCCGCGTGGAGGCGCTGCTTCTGCAGAAATTTCGGCATACCAAAGCAGGCGGCCCCGGATGTACACGCATCCGGGGCCGCCTGCTGCGGTTTATTTATATGTTGGGTCAGAGCTGATTTACATGTCGGGCCAGTCGCGGTGCAACGAATACTCCGTATCCCCATCACCGTTATCGTTCAGGTGCCAACGCTGGCCGGTGCGAATATCAGCCTTGCGCAGACGCGGGTTCGGGTTGTCCGGCTTACCCATCGTGGGGTCGTTCTTGCAGCCCCAACGAGTGTCGTCATAGCTGCAGTCACCAGCCACGCGGCCAACATCCACACGCCACACACGCACCAGCAGTGGGTCACTGGTCGCCTGCGGGGTCACCATCATCATCTGCCACGGGCCACCGTCCACGCGGAAACGAGCCGTGTAATGCACGGTCGCATACGCGTGGAAGTTACCTGAACGCTGGTAGGCGTAACTCGTTGCGGTTTCACGCGGACGCTCACGAGGGTAGGTGGTGACCGGTTTGCCCGCGGTGTAGTTGGTGTCTGTATCGCCGTTGCCGTATTCGATGACGTAGGAGGAGGGCATGAGTTCAATTTCGACGTGTCCGGCGAGCATGTCTGCTTCGAGGCGGTAGGGGCCGCCGTCATCGACGTAGAAGTTGATCTGATCGCCCTTGTACACGTTGGGGTCGCCTTCGGCTCGGCCGGTGCCTGCGGGGTTGTTGTAGGACTGGTGCAGGGTCGGCTTGCCGGGCTCTAGTGATTCTGCTGCGTGGCGGATTTCCTCCATGATTTCTTCGTAGGTCGGGCCGGTGGGTCCGGGGCTGTCGGCACTGGTCAGGGTGCGGGTATCGTCGGGGACACAGGTTTCTGAGGTGGGGCTATATTTGCCGAGGCCACCATCGATGTAGGACCCATCGTCACGAACGATGAGATTGTTGAGTTTTACGTGTCCAACCTTTCCGTCCTTTACGCAGCCAAGGATATTAGAGTCACTTTTGGAACGAATTAGGGTAAGGCCGTTGGCGCCTTTGGTGGTGTAGGTACTAGGTTCTGAATTGGGTTGCTGAGACGTATATTCGCTATCAGACTTATTCGTTCCAGTTGTTGGTTCACCTACAGGTGCGTTTTTATCTCTTTTTACTCTCTGCGTTTGACAGACTTTAGCGCTTTTGTCTGAGGAGCATTCTTTTGTCGTAACCTCTGCAATAACAGGACCAGGATTCAAGCATAAGACCTGTAAAGCAATAAAAATGGGGAGAATAACTTTACGTGTATTCATCGCTTTAATCCTCTACTGATTCGTAGCGCATAATCTCCCACTGTTGACCATTATGCTTCAGCTCAAATTTAAAAGTGTTCTTAGTCTTGTCCTTATTTTCCCATCGGCGCCAGCTGCCGTCAGATTCAACATAGGTCTCATAGTCCCACTCGCGGTACGCCTTCCAAAAATAGGTTTCACCATCTTCTGACCAGGGGTTACCGTCCGCAATAAAGTGGTCTACTCCTCCAATGACCCAACCGCCACTAGCGTAGAGATCCTCAATATCTTCATACGCTTTCAATTCGTTTTCATATGAAGGTGAAATAAACTGGCGTGCTTTTGTGAAATCACCGGTTTCGGTACCGTAATTTGCCCACTGAATCCAGGCATCCAAAGTTTTGCGGAGGCCTTCTAGAGATTTTTCGCGGTAGCCGTCTTCAGGTGCGGTGGGCTTGGGTACGTTCTGGGCAGGACCATATTTGTCAGCTTTGCGGTACTCACCATCCGGCGCCTTCGAGCCACCTGAATAGCCTCGGACAGTAGACGGGGTTGCACTCGCCGAAGGCGACTCAGATGCTGCGGCAGAAGCCGAAGCGGTTTCGCTCGGCGCAGCGGAGGCGGTGGCTGCCGCCTCGTTGTTTGCCTGCTGGCCACACGCCGCAAGCAGGGCGCCAAGGCCCACAAGCGCGCCGCTGCCCAGCAGGGTACGGCGATTAAAGATGGTCGAATCCATAGAAGATACGCTCCTATCGTCGGTGATGGTGTGACATATGTGCATGTCGGGCCGTTATTCACGGGCCTCATTGACTGCCGGAAGGAAAACAGCCCCGTAGCGCGCCCAACAAGCGCATCACTGCGTTATGGAACACTACAGTTACCACCCTACCGCATGTTTGCCGTCGTTTGCATTCTTTTGGGTGCAACAGCGACTAAACATCACTATTCGGATATTTCATTGCTTTATGCATCAAATAATCTGCACTTGCGGAGGTGCCGCCTCAGCAGAATTTGTGCCGTGGTTTAGCGTCTTCGACCATGGCTTTTAACTACGACCAAAGACGCTAACCTATGGCACAAATCCGTAGCTCATTACCGGGTCTCCACCCGGTCCGCGCAGTCCAAACAAAACGGGCGGCCCCGAACACATCCGTATCCGGGGCCGCCTGCTGCGGTTATTCAGCGCCTACGAGGCAATCTTTGCGATCTGGAACATGGACGCCGGCATCGGTCGGTCCAACGACCAGCGAATATGCATCGGCTTGGAGCCCTCGTGAGAAATGTATTTCACGGTGCCCAGGCACATGTAGGGTTCGGGGCCGAGCCTATTCTCCCTGTGTTGGCGGGCGAAGAGCACGATGCGTCGGCCTCGCTCCTTGTGGTGCTGGAAGAGCTGACCCGTCGGGCTTTCGGGGGTTGTCGCGCTCTGCGAGTCCCACGCGAACTCGTCAGTGCTGATGGCGTAGTCCTTGTACATGGTGGCCGGGGAGAAGTGCTTCTCAGATTTCTCCAGCGTCACCAGTAGTGCGGTGGTGTTTGTCGGGTCGAAGGGCACAACACCGTTGACCACGCCGCCGGGTACCTTGAAGTTCTCCTCCTGGCCGCCCAGTCCGGCGAACAGTTCCTCACGGGAGTAGTAGGCGTGAGTGCGCAGAGGAACGCCTTCGCCCTCAAAAAGCGGCAGGGTGGAGACGGTATCCGTAGCGGCATTGAAGTTCCAGACGCTCTCCAACTCCTGCAGCATACCGCGGTTCTTACGCAGAGTTGCCAGGCCCTCGTCGAGGGTGAACTTCTTGGTAGAACCGTCCCACTTGGCCTTCGGCCAGATGGAGAACAGTAGCATCCACGCGTGGCGGCGCTGTTCATCGGTCATGTCCTGCTCCAGGATGTCCGTGTTCAGCAGCTCCAGGTAGGCGTTAATGCGGAACGTGTCGTGTACGTGCGTGAGTGCCTTGACGCGCTTATTCGTCTCGACGGCCACGTTGTCCTGGAAGGGAACCACCAGGTCGGGGTACAGTTCACTCGCGGCCTGGAGGCTGGTCCAGGTCGTTGCGACGGGCTTAGTGACACCGGGCAGGGGCACCTTGCTGCTACGGCCGTAAATCTGCGGCAGTCCCAGTCCGTAGTGGTTGATGAAGTCAATGACGGTTGGGCGAATATCTGGTTCCGTGGAGTTTCGGCGCATATCTTCCAGGTAGCTCTTTGCGGTGTCGATGAGGGCGCTCTGGTTCATGCGCAGGGACTCGCGAATCTTCTGGATGACCTGCTTCTGAGTCAGCTCATCCAGGTGGAAGTGACAGCCAGCCGGTAGCTCGGGGCTCTTAATGTCCTGCTCGGTCAGGGTGCCCTGCCGTACAAAGGCGCGGTACTTGTGGTGAACCATGAAGTTCTTGTTCTGGTGTCCCACAAAGTCGAGGACCGTCAGAACAGACTTCAACGGTGCACGGCGCAGACCGCGGCCCAGCTGCTGCAGGAAGAGGGTGAGCGACTGGGTGGGGCGCAGCATCAGGAGGGTGTCGACGCTCGGAATATCGACGCCCTCGTTGAACAGGTCCACGGTGAAGATGGTCGTCAGCTCGTGGTTGTCATCCGCAAGATTCCCCATAACCTCGGCACGACGCTCGGCGGAATCCGTACCCACCAAGCAGTCTGCCGGGATTCCTACTTCGTTGAATTTTTGGGCCATGTATTTGGCGTGTTTCACGCTCACGCAGAACCCGAGTGCCTTCATGCGCAGGGGGTTGTCGACCTTCTCGCGTAGCTCCTTCACGATGATGCGCAGGCGGCGTTCAGCCTCGTCCTTGGTGTACAGGTTCTCAAGGGCGTTTTCGTCGTATTTGCCACCCCGAACGTTGATGCGGCGCAGGTCGGTGCCGTCGGCAATACCGAAGTACTGGAAGGGTACGAGGAGGTGGTCTTCGAGTGCGTCCCACAGGCGGATTGAGGTTGCCACGTAGCCGTCAAAGTACTTGTCGGCGATGTTTACCCCATCTTCTCGCTCGGGGGTTGCGGTCAGACCAATAAATTCGCGGGGCTCAAAATAGTTGAAAACTTTGTCCCAGCTGGCGGCCTTAATATGGTGACATTCGTCCATGATGATGACGTCGAAATAGTCCGGCGCGTAACTTTCGAGGGCGGCACCCGACAACGTTTGAATGGTCGCAAAAACAGCCTCGTTATATTCGGGCTTTTTGCCGCCGGTCAGGAGCTCACCGAAATTACCTTTAAGCATGACGTCGCCGAAAGTGCGGCGCGCCTGGTCAAGGATTTCTTTTCGGTGCGCAATAAAAAGCAGCTTCAGCTTTTTGCCGTACTGCTCGCAGAGGCGCCTGTAATCGAGAGCCGAGAACACGGTTTTGCCGGTGCCGGTTGCGGCCACGGCGAGGTTGCGGTGACGACCCTTAGAACGAGCGTTCTGCATTTCTTCAAGCATGCGCACCTGATGCGGGAACGGGTGCACATCCAGCAGGGATGAGTCGATATCGTACTCCAGACCCTTGCTCTTGCGGCCGGTGATATCCGCCTTGGCCAGGGCGGTGTCGAGCTCCTGTTTCTCCTTGTCAGAGGCGGTGTAAAGAGTGAAATCACCGCTCTTCCAGTAGCTTTCAAACAGGCCTTCAAACTGGCGGATCAGGCCGGGCGTAATTGGGTTAGAGATGCGAACATTCCACTCCAGGCCGTCAGTGAGCGCGGCACTGGACAGGTTCGAGCTGCCCACATAACCGGTGGACATGCCAGTATTGCGGTGGAACAGCCAGGCCTTCGCGTGCAGGCGGGTGCTGTCGCCCTGGTAGCTGATTTTCACCTCGGCGCCGTACTCTTCAACGAGGCGGTCGATAGCCTTGCGGTCGGTTGCGCCCATGTAGGTGGTGGTAATAATGCGGAAAGGAATACCGCGATTTTTAATAGCTTTAAGTTGCTCACTCAAACTATTAACGCCGGACATTTTAAGAAATGAGCAGAGCAAATCTACACGGTCTGCACTTTCTAATTCTTTCTGAATTTCAGTATTGAGATTCAGGTCTTTAGAAGTATTCGTCATCAGAGCAACGTCGCTCAGAGGAATATCAGGGCGTGTAGTTTTTGCGTCAGTGAGGGTGAGCTCGCGCATCTGAATTACGTTGCTGTCGTTATCGGTCAGCAACGAGTCGTTCTGCTCTTCGGCATCCTGCGGTAGGAGCTCCATCATGCGGTTGACGAGTTCCACCTGGTCTGCGGGGGTTTTGAGGCTTTCGAGGGCGGGAGCCAGCTGGGTGGCGAAGAACTGGGTGAGCAGTTCGGGGATGTTGTAGTCGTCCTTTTCGAGGATTTCTTCCTGCCATTGCGCGCCTTCAGGGATGGCTCGGCTCATGAGCGATGCGCTCTTGAGGTGTTCGTAGAGCCCCAGGGGGAGAGTTTCGTCAGTTGTGGTCATAGCAGCAGCCTAGCAGCCCGGGCGGTTTGTTGCTGCCTGGGTGGTCACCGGCTCACGGGGTAAGGGCGGTGGGCGGCGGGATCCTGTAATTACAAAAAATCCTGGCGGCACCTAAACCCTCCTCCTCAAAAAGCCACATGTGTTTCGAGAAGCCACCAAACATGTTGCTTTTCGAAACACATGTGGCTTCTCGGCGCATTAAATCAGCGCCCCGGACAAGCAACATTCACCAGTCACAATGCTATTGATTCGCATCACACGCCGGTGTTTTTGGGTATCCTTGGGGTAACACTCAGACAGAAGCCCGCCCTCCACCTCGAAAGGGGCCGCATGAAAACCTTCTGGACCAACCTACCCCTCACCATCCGTGCGGTAGTCATCTTCTGCTACGCCTACACCGCGGTGCGCATCCTCAACCTCTTCACTGAGGCAGGCACCGCACCGCTGACCCCGCGCACATTCTTCGACGGTGCCCTCACCGCGGCTGTCGTCGTCGGCGCCCTCGCCCTGTACCTGGGTAACGCCCTGGGTGCCGCTCTCCGCGCCCGACGAGAAGGCTACGAGCCCCGCCCGGTCGGCATCATCGTCGCCTACGCGCTTTTCGTGGCGGTGTGTACCTACCTTGTCTGCCGCCTCATCGCCTACACCGTGGAGGCGGGGCTCACCTGGCTCTTCCCGCCCGCCCTCGATCCGGTGCTGGTCGCGGTGGGTATGGCTGTTCTTGGCGTGATCAACTATGTGCGCCTCGACCGAGCAAATCCCGACCGCCGCACCCGCAAGGACTAACCGGGGAATGGCACTACAAGAAACCCTGTAATTACAAAAAATCTCCCGCACCGGGTAGAGCACACCTTCACGGCATGCCCCCCAGTGCGGGAGATTTCTATATCAACGGAACGCCGCAGCCTTCACGCTACAGCGCCGCGTGCACCTTACAGGCTCTGCGCCTGAATTGCGGTGATCGCAACGGTGTTGATGATGTCCTCAACGGTGGTACCGCGCGACAGGTCGTTCACGGGCTTACGCAGACCCTGCAGAACCGGGCCCACAGCGGCAGCACCCGAAGACTGCTGAACAGCCTTGTAGGTGTTGTTACCGGTGTTCAGGTCGGGGAAGACGAACACGGTAGCCTGACCAGCGACCTCGCTGCCGGGCAGCTTGGTCGACGCAATAGACATGTTCGAAGCAGCGTCGTACTGGATCGGGCCCTCAACCGCGAAGTCGGGGTTCGATGCGCGCACGAGCTCGGTTGCCTCACGCACAACGTCCACGTCTGCGCCAGCGCCGGAGGTGCCGGTCGAGTAGGACAGCATAGCAACCTTGGGGGTCACGCCGAACTGGCGTGCAGTCTCCGCGGATGCCTTCGCGATGTCGGCCAGCTGCTCTGCGTTGGGGTTCGGGTTCACTGCGCAGTCGCCGTAGACCAGAACGCGGTCTTCCATCAGCATCAGGAAGACGGAGGACACAATCTTGGTACCGGGGCGGGTCTTGATGAACTCGAGCGAGGGGCGGATGGTGTTCGCGGTGGTGTTCACAGCACCGGAAACCATGCCGTCGGCGATGCCCTTGTAAACGAGCATGGTGCCGAAGTACGAGGGGTCGGTCATGCGCTCGCGGGCAGCCTCAATGGTGACACCCTTGTGTGCACGCAGCTCAGCGTAGGTTGCTGCGAAGTCCTCGGTGTACTCGTTGTTCTCGATGTCGATGATGCGGATCGAGCTGGGCAGTTCGATACCCTCAGCCTGGCAGATCTCTGCGATCTTGGCGGGGTTGCCGAGCAGGATCAGGTCGCAGAAGTCGCGGCGTGCAATGATTTCGGATGCACGCAGGATTCGCACGTCGTAACCCTCGGGCAGGACCACGGAGCGGCGGTTTGCGCGTGCGGTCTCGATGAGGTTGTGCAGGAAGCGCAGCGGGGTCATGGATGCGGGGCGCTCAATTTCGAGGCGTGCGAGCAGTTCGTCCTTGTTGACGTACTCGTCCCAGCCGCCCATTGCTGCTGCGAGCTTGCGCTGGTGGCCGCTTTCGAGGGCGCCGCGGACGCGGGAGACTGCGCGTGCAGACTTGAAGGTGTCCTTGGTGGTGGACAGCACGGGGAACGGTGCGTTGTCGATGAGGGAGCCGACTGCGGTGTTCTTGCCGGGCAGTGAGTCCAGGCCGCCGGTGAGCAGCACGCCGGAGGGCGCGGGGAAGGTCGGTGCCAGTGCGGATGCGAGGGTTGCTGCAACGATGTCTGCACGGTCGCCGGGGACGATGACGAAGTCGCCGTCAACGAACTGGTTGAGGAAGTTGGAGACGTTCATTGCTGCGACCTTGATGCCGTGGATGTCACGGCCGAGGTCTTCTGCCTTGATGCCTTCGGTGTCGAGCTTGAGGGCTTCGGCAACTTCACCGACGGTGGGTGCGTTCAGTTCGGGGATTTCGGGCAGTACGTAGACGGGCAGGTTTGCGTCGCCGCGCTTGACGGACTTCTCGATTTCGTCGCGCAGTTCGGGTTCTGAACGGCCGACGATGATTGCGAGCAGGTCTGCCTTGGAGGCGAGCAGTTCGGTGCGTGCCACGTCGACTGCGGTGACTGCTTCTTCGACGGTTGCTTCTTGTGCGCCGACGATTGCGACGACGGGCAGGCCGAGGTCACGTGCGATCTGGACGTTCAGGTCGAATTCGACTGAGAGCGCGTTGGCGGGCAGGTAGACGCCGTCGACGATTACGACGTCGCTGTTTGCTGCGACCTTTTCGTAGGCGGAGACTGCGCGTGCGGAGATTTCTTCGGTGTCGCCTTCTGCGATGAGTGCGAGTGCGTCGGTCATGGAGACTGCGCCGCCGACCTGCTCTTCGGTCAGGCCGAAGTGTTCACGGATGAGGCGTGCCATGGGGTCGTCGGCGATGGTTGCGCCGTCGAAGACGGGGCGGAAGAAGCCGACGCGGTCTGCGCGCTTGATGAGGGAGTCTGCTAGGCCCAGGGCTACGAGGGACTTGCCCGAGTTCTGGGACATAGCGGAGAGGTAAAGACCAGTGGTCATTGTTTTACTGTCCTTCTATGCGATGTTCGGCGCTGGGTCCCGCGGTTGCGCAGGGGTGTATGTGCTCCTGTGCGCGGGTGCGTCGAGCTTATATGTCATCTTCTATCTTAAGGCGTTGTGGGGGTGGTGCCTAACAGGGTGTGCGGTGCGCTGCGTCATGTGGGGCGGATGCGCGGCTGTTGCGGGGTGGGGATGTTTTGCGTGTCGCCTCCTGGTGTGGCGTGCTGTTTAGGGGGTGAGCTTAGGGGTTGAGGATGCGCGTGTATCGTACGCTGCGTCCGGGGGCCCAGATGCCGCGTGCTTGGAAGTACACGCCTTCGTTGCGGTAGCCGAGGCGCTCGTAGAAGGAGACCGCTCGTTCGTTTTCGGCCATGACCCACAGGTAGGAGTTTTCGTCCGGGTAGATGACGGAGTCGTAGAGTGCCTGCCCGAGCCCGGTGCCGTGCGTGTGGTCGAGGGTGTACAGGTGCGTGAGTTTGCGGGTGCCTGCGGGCAGTTCGGGGAGGGTATCGGCGCGTTCGAGTTCCCAGGAGGAGGGCTCGCACAGGGAGAGCGCCATGCCGACCGGCTTCTCCCAGTCGATCTGGGTGCCCACGGCGCAGGAGAGTCCACCGTCGGGGGTCCAGCCGGGCACCTCGTAGGCGAAGAAGCCGCGCACGGTGGGGGAGGCGAGGTGGCGGTGGAAGTCTTCGAGGTATTCGTTGCGTTCGGCGCGGTGGCGGGCGGTGAAGCTTTCCCCGAGCGCGTCGAAGTAGATCGGGTCGTAGGTTTGCTCCATGCAGTCCAGCTGCAGGTTGACGTATTTTTCGGCGTCGGTCGGTTCAATTGGTGCGAGCGCGTAGCGGCCCTGACATACAAATCCCATGGGTTCTAGTCTACTCAGCTGGCCCCTGTGGAGGCGGTTCCTTGCGGGTGTGTACGCTAGGGGCGTGCGGGCTGTCGGTTAGGCTAGTGGGTATGGCGAAAAAGAGCAGGGCACCCAAGAAGACCCAAAAGGCGCAGAAAGCCCAGAAGCAGCAGAAGAACCGCATCGACGATACCGAGAGCACCCCCGTGCAGGGTGCTGCCGCTGGCGTGTACCCGATCTCTACGGGTGAGGCGGAGCTGGTCCCTGACGGCTACCACGCCGACGGCTGGCTGCTACTCATTAATGGTGTGCAGTCTTCCCACGTGATTGTGGGCGAGCCCCGCCAGCTGGATTTTGAGTACATGCGCTGGATCGCGGCGGTCGTCTCCTCGCACGTGGAGGAGCACCTGGACGCTACGAAGCTGCGCATCACCCACCTGGGCGGCGGTGCGTGCTCGATGGCGCGCTATTTCGCTGACCTGTACCCGACCAGCCGCAACACGGTCGTTGAGCTGGACGCTAAGCTCGCCGAGTATGTGCGCGCCTGGTTCGACATCCCCAAGGCACCGCGCGTGAAGATCCGCGTGGGTGAGGCGGGTGCCGTCACCGCGACCTTCGCGCCCGCATCCCGTGACGTGCTGATTCGTGACGTATTCGCCGGGGACACCACGCCCGAGGCGCTTACCACCGTCGAGTTCACCCGCACCGTCGCCGAGTCGCTGGCACCCGGTGGCCTGTACATCCTGAACTGTGGTGACGGGCCGGCGCTGACCGGTGCCCGCGCGGAGGCGTCCGCCCTGCTTGAGGTGTTCGAGTACGTGTGCATTGTGGCGGATTCGGCAATGTTGAAGGGCCGCCGCCGCGGCAACGTCATTATTGCCGGCTCGCACGCGCCCCTGCCGGAGACTGGTTCCGTGCAGGCTGCCGCTATCGCCCGTGAGCTCATGGGTGGAGGCGTGCCCGCCCAGTACTGGGACACCGCGCGGGTACGCCAGTTCGTGAGGTAACGGTTTCAGCTGCTGTATAGGTTTTCGGGGGCGGCTCAGGTTTTCTGGTCATGACCTAAGTTTTTCGGTAATGACTTAGGTCCTTCAGCCATGACTTAAATTTTTCGGTCATAGGTTAGTGACTTTGGTGGGGGCTTTTAACTATCGCCAAAGACCGTAACCTATCACCGAATTCGGCGGCCCCTCCACGGCAGACGCTACTATAGTGGCATGCGATACACCTACCTTGGCCCCTCCGGCACCTTCACCGAATCCGCCCTGCTGAGCGTCCCCGGCGCATCCGACGCCGAACGGATCCCCGCTACCAGCGTGCCCGACGCGCTCGCACGCCTGAACGCGGGCGAGGTGGACGCCGCCATGGTGCCCATCGAAAACTCCGTGGAGGGCGGCGTGAGCGCAACCCTGGACGCTATCGCAGCCAGCGAGGGTGTACGCATTATCCGCGAGGTGCTCGTACCGATCCGCTTCGTGCTGGTCGCCGCGAAGCCCATCAGCATCGAAGACGTCAAGACCATCTCCACCCACTCGCACGCCTGGGCACAGGTGCGCGGCTGGGCACAGGAGAACGTGCCCGCCGCCGCCTACCTGCCCGGCTCCTCCACCGCCGCGGCGGCTGTCGGCCTGCTCGAAGAGGGCTGCACCTACGATGCGGCAATCTGCTCCCCGGCGCTGCTGAACTATCACCCGGAACTGCACGTACTGCAGGACAATATCGGCGACAACAAAAACGCCGTAACCCGCTTCGTGCTGCTCTCCCGCACCGCCGACATCCCCGAACCGACTGGCTCCGATAAGACCACCCTGACCGTGCCGCTGCCCACCAACCGCGCCGGCGCCCTGCTCGAACTGCTCGAACAGTTCTCCGTGCGCGGCGTGAACCTCTCCCGCATCGAATCGCGCCCCACCGGCGAAGGCATGGGCTCCTACTCGTTCAGCATCGACGCCGACGGCCACATCTACGAGGCACGCATGCGCGATGCACTGCGCGGCCTGCACCGTGTCTCCCCGACGCTGAAATTCCTCGGCTCCTACCCGCGCGCCGACCATGAAAACACCGAAGTCGACGCCATCCACTCCGACGGCTCCTTCGACGCCGCACACGAATGGGTCGAGTCGCTTTTCCCGAACGGCCGCCCCGCACACCTGCAGCGCCACTAACGGCACCACTAGCACCACCGGCGGCACCACCAGCCGCCCGCCGCTAGACACCCCCGCACCTACCCGCGCCCCACCAGCGCAAACCCCGCCCACAACCCACCGCAAGATTAGGTAGGATAAAACAGTGATTGATATTAACCTCCTCCGCGAAAACCCCGACGTCTTCCGCGCCTCCCAGCGAGCACGCGGCAAGGACGAAACCCACGTCGACCGCATCCTCGAAGCCGACACCGCACGCCGCGCACTCATCGGCGAATACGAGACCCTGCGCGCCGAACAGAACGCCTTCGGCAAGACCGTCGCAAAGGCACCCAAGGAAGAAAAGCCCGCCCTCGTCGCACAGGCGAAGGAACTGGCCGCCCGCGTCAACGAAGCAAAGGCAGCCTCCGAAGCAAAAACCGCCGAATACGAGGAACTGATCAGCAGCATCGAAAACCTCATCATCGACGGCGTACCCGTCGGCGGCGAAGACGACTACGTAGTCATCAAGGAAGTCGGCACCCCCCGCGACTTCGCAGCTGACGGCTTCGAGCCGCGCGACCACCTCGAAATCGGCGAACTCGTCGACGGCATCGACATGGCACGCGGCGCAAAGGTCTCCGGCGCACGCTTCTACTTCCTCAAGGGCCAGGTAGCACGCTTGGAGCAGGCACTCATGTGGATGGCGCTCGACCTCGCAACCGAGCACGGCTTCACCATGATGACCACCCCCACCCTGGTACGCCCCGAAATCATGAACGGCACCGGCTTCAACGTCAAGCACGACGACGAAATCTACCGCCTCGAACGCGACGACCTGTACCTGGTCGGCACCTCCGAGGTGGCGCTCGCCGGCTACCACACCGACGAAATTCTCGACTTCGAGAAGGGCGCGAAGAAGTACCTCGGCTGGTCCTCCTGCTACCGCCGCGAGGCTGGCTCCGCAGGTAAGGACACCCGCGGCATCATTCGCGTGCACCAGTTCAACAAGGCTGAAATGTTCGTCTACTGCCCCGTCGAGCAGGCAGAAGAGATGCACGAGAAGCTGCTGTCCCTCGAAGAGGAAATGCTGCAGCGCTGCGGCCTCGCATACCGCGTGATTGACACCGCCGCAGGCGACCTGGGCACCTCCGCAGCCCGTAAGTTCGACTGCGAGGCGTGGGTCCCCACCCAGGGTACCTACCGTGAGCTGACCTCCACCTCGAACTGCACCACCTACCAGGCGCGCCGCCTGAACATCCGCGAGCGCACCCCGGACACCGTGGACGAGGCAGGCAACGTGCGTAAGGGCCGCACCCGCTCCGTGGCAACCCTGAACGGCACCCTGGCAACCACCCGCTGGTTGGTAGCCATCCTGGAGACTCACCAGCAGGCTGATGGCTCTGTACGCATTCCGGAAGCACTTCGCCCGTACATGGGTGGCGCCGAGGTCATCCCGGTAGTAGCTGCTGAGTAATCTCACAACCAGCCGAAAAACCCGCTCACCGCGTAAACGGTGGGCGGGTTTTCGCGTATCCCGGTAATCTAAGAACTATGCCTCTATACCGTAAACTCCTTGGTGTTTCCGCGGCGGCGGCGCTGACCGCCTCCGTCACTCGTGCCCGCCGTGAAGCACGCCGACGCGCTATCGAATTGGGCGCGCCCTTCGGCGTTCTGCCGACCCTGCCCACCGGTGAGGCGCAGCGCGTGGGCGTGGTGTACAACCCCAGCAAGCCCGGCGCTGCGGCGGCTATCGAGATTCTGGAACGCACCCTCGCGGCGAACGGCCACCCGCAGCCGCTGGTGCGCACCACCCGCGTGGACGAGCCCGGTTCCGAGGCTGCCCGCGAGCTGATCGCTGAGGGTGTTGACCTGCTGATCGCTGCCGGTACCGTCGAAGCACCGGGCAAAAACGTGCGCCAGAAGGCCGGGCTCAACCGGTCCATTCTGGATGCCGCTTTTAGTACGCTGCGCCGTCAGCTGGAATACAAGGCCAGCTGGTACGGTTCGCAGGTACAGATTATTGACCGCTTCTTTGCATCTTCTCAGACGTGTAGCGCTTGCGGAGCACGAGCGAAAACCAAGCTCGACCTTCGCGTGCGTGTCTTTGAGTGCGCAGCCTGCGGTGCGCGGATTGATCGTGACTTGAACGCGGCACGAAATATTCGCGCGGAGGCTGTACGGATGTATGAGGCGCAACTCGCCCCCGGTACGGGGGAGAGTCTAAACGGACGCGGAGCTACTGACTCTGATGCTGCCGGTTCGGTGGTATTGGGGGATGTGGCGTTGGATGCGTCAAGGCCCGCCGCTTCTGGCGGCGGGTCACCGTAGGCGAGTAATCGTCTACTCATCCCCTTTATATGTGTATACGTGTGGAAACTGAATATTTTTTGGTCTTTGCTCGGGTATCGTGCCTTGTTAGATAGTGTTTTCCCGTATGTGCGGGGATGAGCCCAGTGCGATGCCATACGCTGCGTCCCAGATAACGTTTTCCCGTATGTGCGGGGATGAGCCTTATTTATACTCTTACCGGCGGCCCCGGAGGAGATTTTCCCCGCGTATGCGGGGACGTGTGTGGGGATGAGCCCGATAGACACGCTTATATGTTGGATTTTTGGTCAAATTGTGTTGTATATTTGTCCCGTACCCAATTTAGGTGCATGCCAGAGAAGGCAATATCTCAGCCGACGTTGGCTGTTCATTATAGGAGGACAAAACCATGAAGATTAAGACGCGCAAGGTCTCGAAGCCGAAGACCAACATGGCTGTCATGTACTGCTACAAGGCTTCTTCAAGAATCTAACCAGATTCGACATGTATGGCCGGCTGGGCCGGTCCGGGAGAACAATCCGGACCGGCCCAGCCCTATTGCAGCACTTATCCTAGACGAAATAGAGTTAAATCTTGAATCTTAATTACTGCGGGGCGGACTTACGGGTACCGTTTTCCCTTCTACGTTCGCTGTTGCCGGAGCTTGATATTCTCGCGGGTACGCGCTGGCAAGACTCCCCGCTGACACGGGCCGTGTTCCATCGCCCTGGCCGGGACGGCGAGAGCCTTAGCGAGCGTCAAAGCCCTGACGACCAGTTGCGCTATTACACGGATAAACGAGTGTTGCGGGGACTGCGGCATATCGCTTTTGACTATGCCACCAAGATCGATAAAGACGTCGTCTTGAAGCTGGCGTCGTTCCCGACTGATCCGGATAGCAGGTTCATTGAATGGCTCGGCTCTGAAGGTCGACTCAAGGTTGAGATTAGCTTTCAGCCGAAAAAAGACGAGCTGACTCGCGACCGGCACTCGGAAGAGTTCCACAATATAGTCGCCGGCATCAAAAGTGGGACACTTCCGCCCAATGAGCTCTCGGCCTACTTGAGCCTGCTTTTAAGCTACGGGGATTCGTGGACCGCAAAGCTCGTTGCTGATGCCTATCTCGGCTCGGTGGATGACGTTGATGTCGCGTTGACGGACGTGTTGGGTATCCCGTATGCGCTACAGGGTGACACTGGGATGGCGAAACTGCTGTGGGAGCGGTGGCTTACGGCTTCGCCGATTGACGAGGCACGGGCCCGATACTCTCTTTCAATGCTTCAGGCACGTCACAATCCGCGAGCCCTACTCGATCTGGAAAGCGCCGAGAAGAACCTTACACTGGCTTGGAAGAGGCTTCAAGAGGAGCCCCCAACTCCGCAGACAGAGTACGAGAGCGTTTTCAACCGCAACGGTATGGCCCTCCTGCTCTTCCGGAAAAAGAATTTTGCGGAGGCTCGAGCGGTCCTCGAGACGGGTATCGCCACCATTCAGGCGTCAGGTTATGCTGAAAAACTGCATCACACAGTGCTTACATCGAATTTGGCTCGAGTTGTGAAGTCAATGGGGGATCTTCAAGAGGCGGAGCGACTGTTCAGAGAGGCCATCGCGATGGACCCAGAGTTCGCCGAATACCACCAGGATTTCGCGTCGTTCTTGAGCGATATGGGCCGTTTTGAGGAAGCAGCGGTAGAGGCAGGACGCACGGTTGAGCTCGACCCAAGCATGCCTGAAGCGCACCGACTTCTCGGGTTCATCCTTATGCAATTAGGGGCCCCTCGTCGCGCAAGAGATGAGTATGCGAAAGCAGCAAATCTTGGGGATGATGAGGCTGTCCTGGACATGCTACGCGCATCATATGAGGCGGAAACGCCCGAATGGACTGTGCAAGCCAGATTCCGCGCCGCGCAGGCGCAACTCGATGCGAAGTCGAAGGCTGAGGTGGAGCTTTTGCTCATGCAGGCTCGGACTGCTCTCGATCCGAGCATAGATGTCCAGGTAGCTCTCAACGACCTCCAAGCCCGTTTTCCGAACGACGAACTTATTAACGAGGCCGTACACCTGAACTCGAATACCGAATGACTGGAAACGTAATGGTAATCAATCACAAGCGACGGGGCGAAGCACAGAGCGCTTCTGGCCTGCATCTGAGAGACATGCCCATCGACCACTTGTATGTGCGCTATCAAAGGATAGCGCGGAACCTGCCGAGACGGATCCGCTGGCTTGCTTTGGTATTCGCGCCAACGAGCACGAGTTTCACCGTCTTCACCGCTGGCCTACTGAATGTTGCAGGGGCTCTGATGATTACGGCAGGTATCGGCCAGGTAACGTCAGGTGAGAGGACCCCAGGCAGCGCTATTTGGTTACTCATCTTCGCTTTCCTGGCTGAAAGCCTAGGGTACTGGGTGAAGGAACGCCAAGAGCTTATTCTCACGATCGCGGTTCGACAGCTTACATACCGCCGTTTCCGGGACATCTTTGGTAGGTCATCCCATCCGCCGGAAGCTCACGGGCATGTTCTCACATACCCAGGACAGATCAGCCAGTTTGCCTTCGTTGTTGATTTCGCCGTTTCAACCGTTCAGATTATTGCCTTTCTCGCGGCTTCGCTCGCGCTATATGGTGCAAGCGGCGCCATCGCTGCGTTGCTCATCACTGGATTGGTATTCGTCAGCGTCCGTCTCATCAACTTGGTGGGCCGACTATGGGAACAGTACGTCGCTCTAGAGGGAGAGCGTAGGCAGTGGATCCAGCGTGTAGCAAACGCGCTGCCTCGAGGGCGAAGCATCCCCAGCTGGGGTACCGCCCTGGACAAGGTCGCTAGCATCCGAAACACCGAAGAGCAGCTTCTGCACAGACGAGTCCCGTTGCAGATCCTGAATGGATTCCTTGAACGGGGAGCACTAACTGCGGTGCTCGCTGTGGTTGCGGTTCTCGGCGCATGGCTCTGGCCATCCGCTCGTTTCGGTATTGGAATTATTTTGGCAGCCCGCTACCTGTACGCAGCGGTGCAGAACAACATCGTAAACTATCGGGTTATTCGGCTCGCTGTGCCAATGATGCGTGAGCTCGACAAGCTCGAGTCGTCTCCAAATTGCACGGTTAAACAGCAGGACTTGGTGGGGCAGCCTTCAAATTCTAGAGAGGTGCTTGCAGCTACGTCTGAGCGCGCTGAAGCATTGCGCACATCCGTGACCACCCCCGATTCTGCTTTCGTACCACGCAACCCGGAAGTGTCCCATTCGGTGTTGTCAGCGTGGCGAGCTTCTGCTTCGCCACATCAGGTATCCCGGTTCACTAGCCTCGCTTTAGGTATGGGGCTCACTGAGGATGTGATCGGGCGGTTCTGGCAAGACGCAACAACCTTGTCGTCAGGAGAGAGACACCGTGCTGCTGTCGCTATCGTTTTGGCAGACAAACCGGACTGGCTAATTTTGGACGATACGTTCGCAGCGCTTGATCCTGTAACACGAGAAGTGGTTGCCGAGAGGATCTTAGAGTGCGTGCCAACGTGCACACTTCTGGCAAGCTCGGAGGAGTACGTACCGAGTGCCTTCACCTCCGGCAATGATGCGAGGGTAGACCCTCTTGAGTTGCAGGCTCATAGCTCCGGGGCAGCTAAGGAGGCAGATGCTGGTTCGACGGATGTGAGCGAGGGACAGGACCTTCCTGACCCTGAGCCGAAGCGTGCCACATTCCGACGAGCGGCCCTGTTGTTGTTTGGACCGCATTTGGTGTGGATTACGTGTGGCGCCCTACTCTTGAGCGGATCCGAAGTTGCTTTTGCATTGACGATTGCTCACAGTGATGGGCTGTCTGCTCAGGTTGCTGGAGTGTCAGCTGCTTGCGCACTGGCAGCAATTGTTGGGTCCGTCATGTTCTTTGGCGCGCTCTACTGGGCTCCCATCGCTAGGCTGAGCGATTTGCACGACCGGATTATACGGAGGCTCGATCGATTCGCTAGTCCTAGAACAAGCGGTGCGGTCATGGGGCGGATGGGTGAAGACTTCTCCGACCTTCAGATGTCGGTGCCTAGCGCCCTGGGTTCGGTATTTATGGTCATTCTACAGACCTTTATGCTCATCGGAGGCGCAGTGGCTGGCGCCCCGCTGTTCATGATTGTTGTGTTGGCGGTAGCACCCCTAGCCATACTTGCTATGCGTCAGGGTTCAAAGTGGATTCTCCCTGCCTCGACGACGGCTGCCAATCGCCGAGGTGACTTCATCGGGGTGGTTGGTGCCCAGGCTGGCTTACACGCTGTGCCCGTCAGTGCAGGGCTGCGTCGGGCTGGAGAAGAAGCCTACGCTCATTCGGAGGCTGCATACGTCAGCAGCTCGATTCAGTTGGCGAACGCCTACGCACTGCGTACGGGACTGATCCAGTTGCTTGTGTCGTCACTGAATGTTTCTGCAGTGGTATTGGCACTGATGGTCGAAGGATCGAACTCAGTGGTTGCTCCCGCGGTCGTAATATATTTTGCAGTAACTCTGTCATCTGGCATCCAATCTACGGTGGAGACGTTGCAACAGGTTGGTGTAGTCAGCTTGACTGCGGAGCGTGTTCGGATGCTTGAAGAGTACCGGGCCGACCGTTCTTATCCGCCCGTGCGGTCTGCTGACCTGGCTCTGCTTGAGAGTGTTCTTGACTCTGGGTGTTCTATGGTTGCCTTGATTGGACCAACTGGCGCGGGGAAGTCCGTCATGCTTGATGCTCTATACCGCCGGTATCCCCAAGGCGAAGTGGTAATCGTACCAGATATCGATCCGTTCGCATCTGAAGCATCGAATTCGAGCGGGCTCATGCTTGCGCGTTCCGTGTTACGTGACGGCGCTGCCCGGCTTGTGTTGCTTGATGAGACCTTGAAGAGTCTCACTCCGTCAGAGGAGCGCACTGAGCTCGAATCGATGGCATGCGCTATCGAGGGCAGTGACAAGCAGGTTGTGATTGTCCTTCACTCGCGCTCTAACCTTGATCGTTTCAAAGAAGTGGTGAATTTAGATGAGTGAGCTGACCCAAGTACTACGTTTTTCTCCAAGAACTATCGAGGACGAAATGCGAATCTATAGGGCCAAACCTATAGCGTGGACCGATTCGTCGGTGGCACTTCTGAACGAGTACGGCGCCACACTGTGCACACCTGACCGCGAGGCGACACCGCTGGACTTACCCGAGGCGGATGAGATTGTATTGAGCCCCGACGGTGTGATGTACGCATGCTGGTTTGAGAACGAAAGCTTTCGGGTCCAGGCGTATCGACTTGAAGCTGAGGCATTCAAGCCTGCGGGGCAACCGTGCGTGGTAAATGTTCACAGCCTACACGGTGAGGACCTTGTAGTTCTCGGTATCCCTGGCGGTGTAGAGCTGTGGCTGGACACCGCGGAGCAGTGCCAGAGAATCTGGACGATTTCGAACGGCGGTGCAAGAAGGAACCCAGCGACGGTGGACCCAAGACCCAGGGGTGAACTGCTGTTCAGCTCCGGCACGGTCGCAGGATTCGTGGAGGACCTTGGTGTCCAAGGCACGTTCCTGAACGTTGTGGATATGGCGAGTTCGGCAACATGGCGAGTCCGGGCTGCGTTCGCTTTCGCCGCTTTAGGTCGAGTTCTCGCCATCTCCAGTAATGACCCGACAGACGAGGATGGGCTGCATGGTCTGCACGTTTTCGCTAATGGACAGGCAACGTTCCTGGAATCCGACGGGCCTGTAATAGAGGCAGGAGGCGATTCCACCCGCGTTGTGATGTCGGTGTTCACGGGCAGTGACACCCAGTTGCGTGAGATCACTGAAGATGGCGTCGGTGACTTAGTGGTGCACCATGTGGATACCCTCAGTGGATATAAAGCACTGTCTCTTGACGGCAGCCTCTACACCGTACGTGGGTTCACGGATACGCTTACGGTCGCCTCTGTCCCCAGGCGGAATCGAGTGCTGCGAAGTCCTCGTCCAGTTATTACAGGGTTGACCTTCCCTTCACCACATGGGGAATACGTGGTGTCTCGTGCACCGGAACGAGCAACGGGTGCAGTGATCCATTTTCATGGAGGTCCTGAAAGCTACGAGGTGCCGGAGGGTCGCTTCTTCGGACTTCCTCAATGGTGCAACGCGCATGGCCTGGACTGGATTGGTGTGAACTACCAGGGATCACTTATGCCGGACCGTCTATATACGCGTTCGGCTTGGCACAGGTGGAGGTCCGCGATACAGGAGGATTTCTTGGGGGCTGTCGAACTGACCTCTGGACCTCTTGTGCTAGCAGGCTGGAGCTTCGGGGCGACTTTGGCTCTGACGCTCGGCGCATCCACTGAACGGACAAAAGGCCTATTGTTGGGGGCGCCTACAGGCAACCTAGCAAAGCATGTTGAGCATGCGGTGACTATAGATCCAGGGCATCTCGACTGGTTTGCACGACGATTCGATTTGGAAGGCGATGATGCCAAGTTCTTCAGCGGCATGAACGGGTTCAACGCAGACCTGCAGGTGCTGGAGATACACGGCGAGAACGATATTAATTGCCCTGCCTACCTGGCGAACGAAGTAGCAGAGCGCTGGAAGGAACAAGGGAATCCGTGGGAACGGGTGTGGCTTCCGGGACGAGGGCATTATGCTTCAATCCCGGAGGATGTTGAACTCATCTCCGAGTCGGCCCGCAACTTCCTAACTCGCGTACTACTCGAAAAGGCTTGATTCGGGCATATGCTGTAAAGAAGCAAGGGGTATCGCAGACAGAGACCGCATCAGCTGGATGCCTTGGGCGTTCCTAAGATGGCTATCGCCCGCAAGATGGGCTGTAGCCGTCACACGGTCTATGCGGTATTGGACCGTATCGGCAAATACGCTGAATCGGAGTACATCGATGCAACAGGCTAACCAAAGCGAAGAGGCCCGCCGCTTCTGGGAGAAAGTCGTCAAGGGGGAGACGCCTGGCGCCTGCTGGGTCTGGACGGGCGCGATAAGCTCTGACGGCTCCGTGCGTATCCCTGAGGCTCTTCGCCCGTACATGGGTGGTGCTGAGGTTATTCCGGCAGTAGCCGCTGAGTAATCTCACAACCAGCTAAAAAACCCGCTCACCGCGTAAACGGTGGGCGGGTTTTCGCATATCCCGGTAATCTAAGAACTATGCCTCTATACCGTAAACTCCTTGGTGTTTCCGCGGCGGCGGCGCTGACCGCCTCCGTCACTCGTGCCCGCCGTGAAGCACGCCGACGCGCTATCGAATTGGGCGCGCCCTTCGGCGTTCTGCCGACCCTGCCCACCGGTGAGGCGCAGCGCGTGGGCGTGGTGTACAACCCCAGCAAGCCCGGCGCTGCGGCGGCTATCGAGATTCTGGAACGCACCCTCGCGGCGAACGGCCACCCGCAGCCGCTGGTGCGCACCACCCGCGTGGACGAGCCCGGTTCTGAGGCTGCCCGCGAGCTGATCGCTGAGGGTGTTGACCTGCTGATTGCTGCCGGTGGTGACGGTACGGTGCGTGCTGTGGCGGCGGCGCTGGCGCATCATGAGGGGCATAAGCCGCGCCTGGGTATTCTGCCGATGGGTACCGGTAACCTGCTGGCGCGTAACCTGTATATTCCGGTGAGTGACGTGGCGGCGTGCGTGAATATTGCGCTCAACGGTGCGGGTCAGGCTGTTGATGCGATTGAGATGACGACGACGAGCACCCCCGGCGAAGAAACCGAACACACGTTCTTTGTGATGAGTGGTGCAGGCTTTGACGCGCTCGTCATGAACGACACGAACGAGGACATTAAGGCAAAGTTCGGGTGGGTTGCGTACGTGCAGTCCGGCATGAAGCATATGCTGGGCAGGTCGCATCCGGTGCGTATCAGTGTGGATGGTGCGCCGTTCCGTACTCTGCCGATGCGGTCGGTGCTGATCGCGAATTGTGGCCGCCTGCAGGGTGGTATTCGCCTGGCGGATATGACGGATGTGCATGACGGCAACCTTGAGGTGATTGTGGCGTCGCCGCGTGACCTGGTGGAGTGGGGCCTGCTGATGGCGAAGGTTACGCGCCGCACGATTCTTGGTTCGCCGCGCATTGAGCTGCCGGTGATCCGCCACCTGGTGGGGTCTGAGGTGGTGTTGGAGTTCCCGGATGGTGCGCAGCCGGTTGAGGTGGATGGTGACCCGGCACCGTCGGCGCACCGTATTAGTGCGCGTGTGCTGCCTGCCGCCGTGGAGGTGGCGGTCCACCCCGAGGTGCTCTAGCGGGCGTAGTGAAGGTGTAAGGCGGAATCCTGTCTAGCACCCTAATCACCCGTTTATGACCTGAATTATGAAAGAAATCGCGGATTTTTTCACTATTTCCTGAAAATCGGGAGGATAATGAAAAAAACCGCGATTTTTTACACCATCAAGGAGGGCACACGTGAACACCACTGGCACAAGGTACCGCACCCTCAAAAGCATCTTCCACGAACGCGGCAAAGCCGCCGCACAAACCGAACTGCAGGCACGCCGCAACGGCCACTCCACCTACCTCCTCAACGAATTCAAAGTCGGGGAGCACCCCCTGTTCTACCTGGCAGACCGCACCGCGCTCGCATCCTTTGAGCGCATCATGCGCCGTGAACGGCACATCGAACAGCTGAGCTCCCAATTGCCCAGCATCGCCATGCAAAGCTACCTACTCGACCTGGCAGTACGCAGCATCGTGGCGTCCGACCGTATCGAAGGCGTGCACACCACACGCCAGCTCATCTCTGAGGCGCTCACCTCCGGCGACAGTGAAGACCCCCGCGCTAAGCGCGCCGTCGAATTTGTGAACCTCCTCAAAGACCTGGGGGCAGGTCGCCCACCCTCCACGGTTGAGCAGGTGCGCAGCCTCTACGACACGCTACTCGAGGGGCACCTCGCGGAAGAAGGCCGCCCGGACGGGGCTCTATTCCGCACCAAACCCGTGGTTATTCACGACAACACCCGCGAAATTCACCGCGCCCCCGACAGTGAAGCAACCATCACCGCCAACGTTCAAGCGGCACTCGACCACGCCCTCAACCCGAACGTGCCGGCGCTATTCTCCGCAATCGCCGCACATTTCATGGTGGAGTACACGCACCCTTTCTATGACGGCAACGGCCGCCTGGGCAGGTACCTGCTGGTAGCCCACCTGGGGCAGACGCTCACCCGGCTGACGACCCTCACTCTGCCGAGCACTCTCAACATTCAGAAGGGCCGCTACTACAAGGCGTTTAGCGCGGCGGAAGAACCCCTCAACTACGGTGAGGTGACCGGTTTTCTGCATGTTTTTCTGGGGCTGATCGAGCAGGCTCAGGAGCACCTGGTAGACGAACTGGAGTCACGCGACCGTGCGTGGCGTGCTCTTGGCAGGCGTATCGCTGAGCTGGAGGGCAGCCGCACCTGGACGGGTGGCACCCCCGGGCTGACTTCGAAGAAGCTTGATGATGTTCTGCGGCTGCTGTACCTGCTGGGGCAGGTGCAGATTTTCCGTGCGCCGGTTGCGCCCACCTCGACCGAATTGCAGGAGGCGCTGGGTGTTACGGCGCCGACTCTGCGCGATAGACTCAAGCTGCTGCAGGGGCTCGGCTTTGTTGAGGGCGTGAAGGCTGGCCGTACGATGCGCTGGTCCCTCACCGAGGCGGGAACCGCCCTGCTGGGCTTGCCCGCGGTTGATGACGACGAAGAATAGCCCACGGGCAGAAGAAACAGGGGAGGGGGCGCACCAGAGTGCGTCCCCTCCTGGAGTTTGAGTTAAACAAAAAAGGCACCCGCTGAGGGTACCTTATGCGTCAGGAGCGCTAAGTTCGGCCGGAGTCCTCCAGCTTGCCCCTTAGAGCCTTCATCCCTGGGCCCGTAGGCGGTAATCCGTCGTTTTATCCTGACAGTCCTACTATACCTAAGCAACCAACAAGCTACTAGCCGATAGGTCACGCCTCAAAACCTCACCACGGACCACCCGCAGGGGTACCCGGCTGCGGTCTGCAGTCAAAACACAGTCGGGACCGTCTCGCACGCAGGCTCGAAAAGTGCGAGAATGGAGCAGAAAAGAAAACTACGAAAGAAGATACTTTCATGCTTATTCTCGTTGTGAACGCCGGTTCTTCCTCCCTGAAGTACCAGGTGCGTGACACCTCCCTGCCCGAGGCAGAGCAGATGCTGACCTCCGGCCTCGTCGAAAACATCGGCACCGACGTGCCCAACCACGAGGTCGCATTCGACATCATGTCCGAGAAGCTTGAGCCCGTCCTGCACGGCCGCGAGCTGCAGGCAGTCGGCCACCGCGTGGTGCAGGGTGCAGAGAAGTTCACCCACCCCACCCTGCTGACCGAGGAAGTTGTCCAGCAGATCGACGACCTCTCCCCGCTGGCACCGCTGCACAACCCCGCACACGTTCAGGGCATGCGCGCAGCAATGCACAAGTGGCCCTCCCTGCCGCAGGTCGCTATCTTCGACACCGCGTTCCACTCCACCATGCCCGAAGAAGCATGGCGCTACGCAATCCCCTACGACCTGGCTGACAAGTACAGCATCCGCCGCTACGGCTTCCACGGCACCAGCCACGAGTACGTCTCCCACGTTGCAGCTGACATGCTCGGCATTGCACGCGACGAGTTCAACGGCATCGTCGCACACCTCGGTAACGGTGCGTCCGTGACCGCTGTGAAGGGCGGCAAGTCCGTGGACACCTCCATGGGCTACACCCCGCTGGCTGGCCTGATCATGGGCACCCGCTCCGGCGATATCGACCCCTCGGCGCTGACCACCATCCTGTCTCGTGAAGGCATCGACGGTGAGCGTCTGGACACTATCCTGAACAAGGAGTCCGGTCTGCTCGCACTGGCTGGCTCCAACGACATGCGTAAGGTCTTTGAGTTTGCAGAGTCCGGCGACGAGCGTGCACAGCTCGCACTGAACATGACCGCATACCGCCTGGTGAAGTACATTGGCGGCTACAACCTGGTTGTTGGCGGCGCGCAGGCACTGATCTTCACCGCAGGTATCGGTGAGAACTCCGGCGAGTTCCGCAAGCTGGTCCTGGACCGCCTCGGCGCTCTCGGCGTCAAGTACAACGAGGAAGAGAACGCTAAGCGTTCCCCCGAGCCGCGCGTGATTTCCACCGAGGATTCCGCTATCAAGGTGCTGGTCATCCCCACCAACGAGGAGAAGGCTATCGCTGAGGCTACCGAGGAACTCGTCAAGAGCCTCTAAGCCCCACGCACCCCGCCGTGTAGGCGGCTCAGCGTAAAGTAATCCGCCGTAGCGCCCGTTTCGTATGGGTGTTGCGGCGGATTTCTTATGCCCGCAAGGCTGCGCGCCTGAGTCTCTGCACTGCGAATCCCTGCACCGTGGCGTACTGTAGCGTCGCGAATGGGCATTCTATGAGAAAAAGCGCATTCACATTCACTAGTACATGCCCAAAAACGATAGAGTGGAATCAGATAACACTCGATACGAAGCGGACGAGACATGACTCAACCTCCTGAAAACCACCACCAGCCCGGCGGGCAGTTCAACGCCCAGCCCGGCCAGCAGGCATTCCCTGCCCCCGGTGAGCCCCTCCCGCAGGACCTCTCCGCCGGCTGGCTCCCCGAAGACGAGCGCCAGAAGCCGGTCAGCCCCCTGCCCCAGCCGAGGCTCTTCGCCTACCAGTCGATGCTGCCGCCGAAGGTGCTGCACGCGCTACGTCACCCCTCCGAAATTCCGTGGCTGGTCGCCGCCTACGCGGTTACCGCGGTCGGCTACATTGTGCTGTTCATGGCGCTCGCTGACCTGTTCAGCTCGATGATGCGTTACGTCTTCAGCTCAACCGGTGAAGGCTCGGTTCGAGTACCTTCTTCCGGTAGCACCACGGCAAGCATGGAAGACCTGATTTTCCAGACGGTTGGCCTGCTCATCCTGGGCCCGATTGCTGTGTTCATTGTTCGTGCGATCTACTACGCGCAGCAGCGTGTGCGCGGTGTGCGCATCACCCCCACCCAGTTCCCTGAGGCGTACCAGATGCTCGCCGAAGCAGCTGAGGCGGCAGGTCTGCGCCGCGTACCGGATGCGTACGTTGTTCTCGGCAACGGCACCATGAACGCTTTCGCGGCAGGTCACGGCTTCCGCCGCTACATCTGCCTGTACTCTGACCTGTTCGAGATCGGCGGTAAGTCCCGTGACCCGGAAGCGCTGCGCTTCATTATTGGCCACGAGATTGGTCACATCGCCGCAGGTCACGTCGGTTATTTCCGTCTGATTTTCACCATGCTGTTCAACCAGATTCCGGTGCTGTCGAGTGCGCTGTCCCGCTCGCAGGAATACACCGCCGACAACTTCGGCTACCGCTTCTGCCCCGAGGGTGCTGAGGGCGCTGTCAAGGTGCTGGCGGCAGGTAAGTACCTGAACAAGCAGGTCAACTTCGATGAGCTTGCCGACCGTGCCGTCACCGACCGAGGCCTTGCCGTCTGGTACGTGAACCTGCTGGCAAGCCACCCCGTTCTCACCTGGCGTGCGCACGCGCTGCGTGACCGCACCCAGCCCGGCCGCCTGTTCTGGCGCCCGACGGAGAACCCGGTCAAGGACGCCGCACCGCGCGTTCCTGTCCTGATCCCGGCGGCGGAGCCGGTGCACATGTGGCCCGACCCGATTCAGTCCACCGAGTTCATGCGTGAACACCAGGACGCGTGGGCTGACTACACCCTGGAAACCGTGGACGTGTACCCCAAGCCTGAGAACGCCCCCGCGTTCGATGCGAACTCTACGCTGTTCGCTGGCTGGCTCACCGAGCAGGCTCGTGCTTTCCACGGCCAGCGTTGGGACGCGTACGCTGCCGCCGGTGGCGCGCCGGCACCGGGTGCTCCCGGTGGCCCGCAGGCGCCCGGTCAGCCGGGTGCGCCCCAGCCTAATTTTGGTGGCGCGCAGCCGAACTTTGGCGAGTCCCAGCCCGGTAATACTCAGCCCGGTACTGCCCAGCCCGGTTACGGCCAGTACGGCAGCAACCAGTACGGCACTGACTCTGCCACCCCGAACCAGTACGGTAGCTCCTCTGAGGGCGGCTCGTACGGTCAGGGTTACGGCTTCGATGGCGATAAGAAGTAGTTCCTGAGCTGTAGGCCCAAGAACCTAGGCCCAAGAACCTTGATGAACCCGCCGGGATGCACGATGCATCCCGGCGGGTTCAGCCGTTAACTGTCTCGTGCGCGACCCTCAGGTGAGAAGGTGTGCCCGTCACTGCATCCGCCGCGTGCCGCGGTCATAGAATGGAAACCATGCTTTCATCACTTCGCTCCATCAAGCTTGACCCGTTGCTGACCATGCTCATTAGCGCGGTCATCCTCGCCATTATCGTGCCGGCGCGCGGCGACTTCGCCGAATGGTTCAGCACCGGAACAAAGTTCGCGGTCGCCCTGCTGTTCTACCTGTACGGCGCTCGCCTCTCCACCACGGAGGCTATTCGCGGCCTGACTCACTGGCGTCTGCACCTGATGATTCTGAGCTGCACGTTCGTGCTGTTCCCCCTGGTCGGTTTGGCGCTTTCACCGCTACGTCTTGTGCTCGGTGATGGGCTGTACATGGGCATTCTGTTCTTAACCTTTGTGCCCTCGACCGTGCAGGCATCGATTGCGTTCACCTCGATTGCGGGCGGTAACGTGGCGGCGGCGATTGTGAGCGCCTCGCTCTCCTCGATTGTGGGTGTGGTGGCGACCCCGTTGCTCGCCATGCTGCTGATGAACACCGGGCATATTGAGTTCTCCGGAACGGTCTTCCTGGACATCGCCATTCAGCTGTTTCTGCCGTTTGTGCTCGGTCAGCTGACGCGCCGCTGGGTGGGGGAGTTCGCCAAGAAACCGACCACCAAGTGGTTGGATAAGTTCTCGGTCATGATGATCGTGTATTCGGCGTTCTCTGCCTCAGTGGTGCAGGGCGTGTGGACGCGCGTGGCGTGGTGGCAGATCGTGCTGCTGGTCGTGCTCATGGCGATTATCGTGGTGTTCATGCTGTGGCTGACCGACCAGCTGGCTAAGCGTCTGGGCTTCAACCGTGCCGACCGCATTACGATTCAGTTCTGCGGTTCGAAGAAGTCGCTGGCGGCTGGCCTGCCGATGGCGATCATTATCTTTGGTGCGGGCTCGCTGGGCCTGATGATGCTGCCGATCATGATTTTCCATCAGGTTCAGCTGATGATTTGCACCTGGCTTGCGGGACGCTATGCGCGCCTGGATGTGGTGGGTGCCGCCTCCGCAAAGGAAGTTCAGTAGGGGCTTGCACCCTGTCTGCTGGGGTGCTCGCCAGGGTGCCTAGTGGGCTCTCTGGCGGGTGCTATTGGGGGCCTCTGAGTCTGTGAGATAAGCCTCTGATGAGGGGTTTTAATGGGGGACTTTGGGTCGTATCAATCGGTTTATAAAGTGATTTGGCGCGCACTGCCAAAAATTCCCTGACTAGTGCATTTGTGTGCAAAATGTGGTATTTGTACTGGTCAGTTGGGTTTTTGTGGGGTATGTGCACTCTATTGCATAAAAGTGACCGAGGAGACAATCAACACTATCGGGCGTTGAGTGTTAAAAGCACTCTAATTTTGCCCTAGAATATTTTCTCGTGGGTTAGACAGATTCGCATCCTGTATGCAAGAATTTATGACTCACATGGGAACGGTTGAGATTCACTCCCTCACACCGCCCACGAGCGTTGATGCAGCGGATTCACTCCCCGCCCGCATCCCACACTGGAAGAGACTCACTCACTCAACCGGAAGGAAGCTCAAACCACTTATTCACTCAAACACAACTGGATACACTCAGCTTAATGACGCGCTTAGATTCTATCTATGCGCTAATCGCTGTTTGTATCCGCCAAGAAAGAGGACACCCCATGGCTACCATCATGAGCGTGAACGTATGCGATTCCAAGTACAACGCTGACCCGACCGGCGTACGAGATTCCACTAGTGCTATCCAGAAGGCTATCGATGATGTTGCTGCGCAGGGCGGCGGCTCTGTGGAGATTCCCGGCGGTATGTACCGCGTCTCCTACCCCTTCATCGAAATGAAGCACCGCGTCGAGATCTTCGGCCACGGTCAGGCAACCCGAATCGTCGCTTTCACCGACAAGGGTATCCCCTCCACCAAGAACGGTAGCTACGAATGCACCGGCGTTTTCCACACCGGTAGCTACACCACCCCCATGAGCGGTGGCACCAACCAGAACAAGCCCATGCGTATGGGCGTGCGTGACCTGTTCATCCGCACTAACAAGTACAACCTGCCGCTGGATTCTAAGAGCAACCAGATTTTCCTGGAGAAGCACACCCAGCCCGTCGACAACGTTGCAGGTGTCATCTTCCACACCCGCATTGCGGACGCTAATCCCGGTGAGCCGGACGCAGTGCCCACCCTGTCCAACATCGAGATTTGGGACACCGCCATCGGCGTTGCAATCCTGGGCCTGGACGACCAGGGCATGAAGATTGACAAGCTGCGCATCCGCCAGACCCTGCGCCAGGGCCTGCTGGTCGGTAAGCCCGTCGGCCACCCGCTGCGTGCCCGTGAGGGTGACACCCCCGGTGCGGCAGATAACAAGTTCTCCATGATTGACGTCTCTGACGCAAACATGAGCTTCGGCACCTACGCGGGTATTGAGATTTACACTTCTCAGTCCAAGTTCGAGGCGTCCACCAGCTGGTTCAACAAGCGCAACCAGGGTAAGAACGCCCTGTACGAGGTGAAGACCCGCCACGTGGGTGCAGGCTGGTTCATTCAGGGCACCCGCAACATGTTCATTGGCTGCACCGCCCAGGAGAACGCCGGTCACGGCTGGCTCGTGGAGTGGGGTAACAACCAGTTCATTGGTTGCCTGGGCGAGTCCTCCAGCTTCCAGGACGCTGTTACCGGCGCTGCTCGAGGTGACGAGGCGGCGAACTGGTACATTGGTCGTAACGCACGCGGTAGCCGCTTCGTGGCTCCTCGTTCGCACAACCCTTACAGCTGGGCGAAGGCTTCCCTGTACGGTTTCTACATTGAGAACAACATTCGCGATATGCACATTACGACTGCGTCCGCGAAGGATGACCGTATTGGTGAGAACAACATGATTGGCCGCCGTGTTCACGTGACCGGTGCTATGGGCGATAACGTGCTCATTGAGGTGGATCATATTCGCCACGCGACTTTCGCGCCGAAGCAGCTGGAGAAGCGCGGCAACGGCGTGTTCATGGGCTAACCCTCACGGGCTAGGCTCTGCGAGCTGAGGCTCGTGACCACAAAATCTTAAAACGTATACGCCTGAGGGGCGGGGAGTAATCCCCGCCCCTCGGCGTTTAACCCGCCCACAAAACAGCCGAAAAACCGTAGAAAAACGGGGTAGGGGAGCGGGCATCACAGTGCCCGGTCGTCGCCTCCACACGCGCAATGCGGTACCCTTGAGCAGAAGGCAGGTCTGCCGGTGCACAGACCCACACACGCCAAAACACCCGCAGAAATGCGCCCAACACACCGCACCACACAAACTCAACACTGCACCCACGCAGCACCGTACTCACTCAGCACCGTATTCACCGCATACTGCCGTATTCACTCAATTCACTCACCACGCCGCCTTCAGCACCGAACGCGGTACCCATCGAAAGAATTGAGCCCCTCATGCCCGATACGCCCATGAGCATCAACGCCATCAACTACGGCGCAGACCCCACCGGTGCCAAAGACTCCACCGCAGCCATCCAGCGAGCCGTCGACGACGTCGCCGCACGCGGCGGCGGATCCGTAGAACTACCCCGCGGCATCTACCGCGTCTCCTACCCCTTCATCGACATCAAACACCGCGTCGAAATCTTCGGCTACGGCTCCTCAACCGTCGTCATCGCGCACTCCGACCGCGCCATCCCCGCCACCGCCAACGGCCACACCGAATACACTGGCGTGTTCCACGTCGGCAGCTACACCACCCCCGTCTACGGTAATTACAACGCCAACAAGCCCATGCGCATGGGCGTGCGCAACCTGCACATCCGCACCAACGCCGCTAACACCCCCATCGGCAGCTACCCGCTCGACGCGCACACCGCCCCGCTGAACAACGTCGCCGGCGTCATCTTCCACACCCACCTGACCGGCGACCAGCTCAACGAGCCGGACATCGTGCCCGTTATCGCCGGCGTGGAAGTCTGGGACACCGCCATCGGCGTTGCTGTGCTCGGCCTGGACGACCAGGGCATGAAAATTGATGACGTGACCATCCGCCGCACCCTCAACCAGGGCCTGCTGCTCGGCAAGCCCGCCGGCCACCCCCGCCGCCCCAACGAAGGCCAGAACTCCGGCGCAGCAGACAACAAGCTACGCGGCGTAGACGTTGCCGAAGCGAACCTCAGCGGCGGCTCCTACGCCGGTATCGAGGTGTACGCGGCACAGGCGAAATTTGAAAACTGCTCCAGCAACAGCAACCACCGCACCAGCAACAAGGACGCCCTCTACGAGCCCGCCACCCGCCACGCCGGCGCAGGCTGGATCGTGCAGGGCGAACGCAACATGTTCATCGGCTGCACCGCCCGCTCCAACGCGGGCCATGGCTGGATTGTTGAGTGGGCGCACAACATCTTTATCGGATGCGAAGCGGAAGGCTCCAGCTGGGCTGGCACCGTCAGCGGTGCCGCCCGCGCCGACGAGGCAGCCAACTGGTACATCGGCCGCAATGCGCGCGGTACCCGCATGGTCGCGCCCGTCTCCTACAACCCGCCGGAGAAGCCCGCCTCCCTGTATGGCTTCTACATTGAAAACAAGATTTACGACCTGCGCATCACCGAAGGCACCGCCAAGGACGACCGTATCGGTGACGGCAATATGCTTGGCCGCCGCGTGTACATTACCGGCGCAATCGGCGCGAATGTGGTTATTGAGGTCGAAGAGCTGCGTCACTCCACCTCGCCCGCCGGTCAGCTCACCAAGGAAGCCTACAACGTGATGCGCGGTTAGCGGGGCTGGTAGACACGCCCGAACCGGTTCGGGACTTTTCTGTGAATCGTAATGCAGGGGCGTGTGCCCTAGTGGACGCGTTATACCGCGATATATCAGCTAAAAATCAAAGCAGCTGCGAATGGAATACATACCATTCGCAGCTGCTTTGTCGTTTAGAACAATGTTTAATTTTTTAGTTGATAAAAGTCTCAATTAAATATTGAATAAAATATCAATATGTACTTTAAACTTTCTATGGCGGTGTAAAACAGTCCATTCACTGTGCACCACCATAGCCGTGCAATAGCATGTGGAACGATTACCGATTGGCACACACCAAAACTGCATCGTCGCACGTCAGCCCCTATTCATCACCACTTCTCACTATTCCTCAACGCGTCCCTTTCCCCTTCTCCTATTCGCTCCATGTTGGCGACCCCGAAGTCGACCCTAAAAACCGGTTCCTTCCGGCCGGTTCTCAACCACAATTGCATAAGGACACATCCATGCTTCCGGTAATCTCCCGAGCGTTTACATCCGCTCCCCGCGCACGCCGCACCCTTGCCCTCACCCTCGCACTCGCCCTCGGTGCCGTACCCGTCACCTCCGCCGTGAGCACACAGCCTGCCGCCGCAGAACCTGCCGTAGCTAGCGGCCTCATCAAACTTAACCAGCCCAAGGACGACCCCGCATACCTAGAATGCGTCGCCACCTTTGTTGGCACCATGAACGCCACCCCCGGCGTGTGGGCGGTCTGCCACGGCTACCTCGACAGCGAAGAATACACCGTCACCCGCCGCCACAGCACCGCAACCGTCACCCGCGGCCAGCTCGTGCGCATGCTCTACCGCATGGCGGGATCCCCGACCGTCAAGAACCTGCCCAAGACCTCCCCCTACAAGGACGTGGCAACCACCGACCCCGACTACGCCGCGTACATTTGGGCGGCGGACGCGGGCATCACCTCCGGCTGGGATGACGGGCTCTTCCACCCGGATGACTACGCCACCCGCAACACCCTCGCCGCGTTCCTCTACCGTGCCGCAGGTAGCCCCGACGGTGCCGCACGCATGCGCCAGATCCGCCGCCCGCTGCGCGCCGAAGCTAAGAAGGTTGAGCAGTTCAAGACCGAAAACCGCTGGGCAGCCCGCACGCTCGGCGCCTACCCCGAAGTCGACCGCAACGGTGACGGTGCAGCAGACGTGGTGGACCCCGCCAGCCCCCTGTACTTCTCCGACGCCCTGTACATGCTCAAGG
>ERZ772925.38-NODE-38-length-37531-cov-6.11834_pt1 | contig 37531 bp, 29 predicted proteins | sample MGYA00511687_ERZ772925 | MGnify/ENA primary metagenome ERZ772925 (study PRJEB29015, sample SAMEA2738087) | human oral metagenome | biome: human oral; feature: human-associated habitat; material: saliva | place: China | collected 2227 ...
CCGGCAGAAACTAAACCGGCAGAAACTAAACCGGCAGAAACTAAACCGGCAGAAACTAAACCGGCAGAAAACAAACCGGCAGAAAACAAACCGGCAGAAAACAAACCGGCGGAAAACAAACCGGCAGAAACTAAACCGGCAGAAACTAAACCGGCAGAAACTAAACCGGCAGAAACTAAACCGGCGGAAACTAAACCGGCAGAAACTAAACCGGCAGAAAAGGTGTCTACTGGCAAGAAGACAGATGTAACACCAGCTAACCCAGTTGAAAAACCAGCTGTACCAGAGGACAAACCTCAGACTCCTGGCACAACTACCACAACAGAAGGTAATTCTAACAAGACTACCGGAACTAAAACTGGTAATGATAACACACAAGTTCCCGGAAATGTTGGCGCAACTACGGGTGGAACTTCTACTACAGTAACAGGTGAAACAACAAATACTGTTACAAAACCAGTGGAAAATACACCTGCTACTCCAAATCCAGAAAAACCGGGTGAAGAAACACCTACTACTCCAGCACCTGTTACAAAAGTTGTAACAACTAAAACAATTCAAGAAACAACTGCATTAATTCCTGGAATTGATTATATTAAAGATGACACTTTAGAGCTTGGACAAGAAATTAAGGTTTCTGAGGGTGTTCCGGGATCAACTGTTACGACTTATACAGTTACGTATGAAGATGGTGTTGAAGTAAACCGTGTTGTTTCTGGAACTGAGACAAATCCAGCTGTGAACGCAGTTGTTCGTGTTGGGACTAAAGTTGTTAAAAACGTAGTTAAAGAAACTAAGGATATTACTAGTCGTACACCGATTCATCACGGAGTAAAATATCTCGAAGATAATACTCTTGAAATTGGACAAGAAGTTGTTGATGTTGAAGGTAAAGACGGTGAAATTGTCGAAGTCGTTCGTGTAACAACAGAAGATGGAGTTGAAGTTTCTCGTGAAGTAGTATCACATAACGAAACACCAGCAACAGACAAAGTTGTTCGTGTTGGGACTAAACCTAAAGTTACAACACCTAAGATTGAAAAAACGACTGAAAACTTTACTGTTAAACGTGAAGTAAAAATTTCATACGATGATAACCTTGCCAAGGGTGTTGAAAACGTTATTGTCGAAGGGTCTGACGGTTCTTACGATGAAGTTACAACAAAAACATACGATGAGAATGGAAAACTTGTTTCTACTGAAAAAGAAAAAATTAATGAAGTCGCTCCTGTAACTCGTGAAGTTGTTGTTGGTACTGGTAAAAATGTAGAAACATCACGTACTTCTAAAAAGATTTCAGTGAAAGCGGAAGTCAAAGAGATTAAGGATGACAAACTTGCTCTTGGTGAACGTAAGGTTGATGTTGAAGCTAAAGACGGCTCTTATGATTTGGTAACCATTACTTATGGAGATGGACACACAAAAACTATTCGTGAAAATGAAGTTAAGGCGACGGACGGTGTTGTTCGTGTCGGAACTAAAGTTGAGCGAACTACCAAAGAGCGAATCGAGCGAGGCGACGTAATCACTTTCACAACTGAACGCAAAAAAGATTCTAATATCTTTGAAGGCGATGAAGTTACAAAAGTTGAAGGTGAAGATGGTTACAAGGAGAAGGTTTTCGAAGATATTTACGAAAACGGAACTCTTATCGAATCAAAACTCAAAGAAGTTCGTGTAGGTAAGAAACCTGTAACCCGTGTGATTCACGAGGGTACAAAACCTCTATATCGTGATGATTTCGAATTTTCTAGCGAAACGATTAAGCGTGGTATTACTCGACTAGCTGATCCAACTATGACAGTTGGTACTGAGAGAACTTCGGAAGAAGGTCAGGATGGTCGTGTTGAATACAAAACTAGCATTCGAATCAACAACAAAACCGGCGAGCGTGTTCGTGGTGAGAAAGTTGAAATCTCTCGCACTCAAGCTGTAGATAAGGTTGTCTACTTCGGAACAAAAGAGGTAGACCCATCAGACATCACGGTTCGAAAACGTGATAAAGATGATTTTATCGATGTTGATAACTTAACTGAAAATGGTATTAACGACTATTTCAATAATCCTAATTATCGAAGCGCAAAATGGTTGCACGACAATTTATCTCAAGAAAACAAGGATAAATTTAACGGCGAAGCACACCCTGACATTCGTGAAACTTACGGTACGTCAGCTAACAATATGACACAGGATGACCTTAATAAGCTCAAGCAAATCGTTGACCTTGACAAAGTGAATCGTGTATTCGCTTCTCTTGTTAACGAAGAGCGTGCTAAGAACGGTCTTGCCCCTGTAACTGTTGCAGATCGTGATAGTGCCGTTTGGAAAGCCGCAGAAACACGTGCAAACGAAATGGCTCTTTACGGATCACTTCGATACGGCGGAACATTAGAAGGTAAACACAAACGCCCAGACGGTTCGTCTTGGAGCACGGTTTATACATCTGAAGAGATGGATAAATTTAACGGTTTATCAGAAAATGCTGCTGAAATTTCAGGTACAAACTGGAATATCGTAAGTATCACAAACGAAGAGTATTTGGCGAAGACATTCTATAATATGTGGAAGAACTCACCTGGTCACTATCGTACAATGATGATCAAGGATCACAATATGCCAGTCCAAGTTGCTCTTAACTTTGGATTCGGGGCACATTCTATCACAAACGCAAATGCGGGAGCTCACAACGTTGTGGGTATGATGGAGATTGTTCGATTGGATGTTTAATTAAAAAGGATGGTATACCATCCTTTTTTCTTTTGTTTGATTTATTTATTGTTTTGTGATAAAATAATAATAGATATTAAAAAGAGGTGAATTTTGAATGCTAATTAAAGATTTTACAGATGAAAAGAAAGTTTTGTTATATTTATCAAATCAAGAATACGTTTATAATGATATCATTCTTTGTGAACACGATAGTAAGAATTATGGTATTTTAATTAATTCTGGAAAGACAAATAAAATTGTTGAATCAGCCAAGGAATTAGTTGAGCAAGGATACGGTGATTGTGAGGTTGTTGATCGCATAGAAGAAAAAATTAAAAATATTTTCAATTAATTTTCAAAAAACTGTTGACACGAAATTAATTCTGTGATATTATATATATAAAGATAAGAGACCACCGCTTCCTTCTTTGGTGGGTATTGCAATTGAATTGCACATCTGAGACAACAGGTGCTCTTAAACCAAGTAAAAATAAAGGCTTGTTAAACCGTATAATAGCTTTTAATAGTGACGCTCGAGATCGTATTTCTCGTAAAGATTGTGGCTGAGGCGTAGGCCATCTAGAGAGACTTTCAAGTCTCTCTATTTTTTTGCGTTAAAATAGAAAGAGAATTAAAATCAAAATAGGAGGAGTCTTGAATTGGCAAGAACATTCGCAACACCCGAAAACCTTGATATTAGCTATAAGTTTATAGGTGGTAAATATAGTGTTAAAGATATGCTTTACAGAGCTATCGGTATCCCACCAGCGATGGTATTTGGTTTTCTAGTCGCAGCTTTGACTGAAAATACATTGTGGGCTGTTATCGTTGCAGCTCCGTGGTTGGTAGTTGGATTTTTAATTGGTGGATCAAAAGTCTTTGATGGTAGTATGTTATTCATCAATGCTTTACTATTAGAAAGAAAATTAAAAAATAAAAAAATCAAGATGGTGAATAAACGTTCATCAGCTGGTGATTTTGAAGGAGTTACAACTTAATGGGACTTTTTAAAACAAAAGATGATGTTTCTAACAAACCGTCAAAAAAAGAATTGAAAGAATTAAAGAAATTGGAGAAGAGAGGCAAGAAGAGTGGAAATGTTCCATTGCAGGCGTTTGAGAATCCGTCTGTACACCCACAACCTCAAAATTTCAACAATAACAACCAATTTCAACAAGTTGGTGGATACCCAAACAACAACTTTCCTCAAGAGAATGATGTAAATCAATATTATCAACAAGCTCCTGTTTATCAGCAACAGGATCCTGGTTTTGGTATGAACCAACAACCACAACAAACTCAAAGTGGATTTGTTGGGGGATTTGATAATAGTCAAGCACAAATGCAGCAATATCCTGAATTTAATTCAGTAGATCCTTATCAATCTGGATTTAATGAAGCTGATGGATACCCTTCAGTTAATTCAGTAGAAATGCAACCACAAGTGCAATCGCAACCAAGCAATAATTTTTATCAAAACGATTATCCCCAACAAAATACAAATCCTACACCACTAAACGCAAATGTTTACAATTCTAACTTTGACGAGAGATTAAACCCAGGGATGGATCCTGCGATTGGGAATTTCGTGTCTCAAGCACAACCAACAAAGGTTGATGTTACAAAGTTGGATGGGATTCAGCAATCAATCAACTTAAAAACAGCAAACTTTGAATTTGAAGAAGATTATAACCCTAGACAAGAAACAATCAAAGAGGGTATGGCCCCATCCGCATATTCACGAGGAGAGATTGACTTTTTGATTGTGGGATCTAAATATGCACGTGTATTCTGTATTGAGGGACTCCCAGACCAAGTTTATATTGGTTATTTACGAAGACTATATTCTTCTGATTATGACTTAGATATTAATCTATCAATTCAACCACGACAACAATCTGAAGCTCGTAAAGAATTGCAAGATAAATTAACTATTGTTCGTGCTCAGTTAGAAGAGGAAATTGAGCGTGGGGCGAACCGAAATCGTGATACATTCCAAGAGCAAATCGACAAGTTGGAATATCAAATTGCTGAACTTGCTACACGTAACGAATTTGCTTTTGAAGCTCAATTTTTATTCACTCTTTACGCAGATTCACGTGAGGAACTTAGTCGAAACACAATCGCCCTTATGCAAGAACTTAAAGAAGAACATATCACACCACAAGTTCTTGCACTGAGACAAGATGAGGGATATAGAACAGTCGTACCTTACGGAATTGATTACTTGCAAGATAAAAAACGCAACTTCAATACAGGTGCAGTAATTTCAAGTATTCCATTCTATATTCCAGAGCTTTACGATGATTACGGATTATATTTAGGAACAAACACCTTCAGTGGAACTCCAGCTCTTCTGGATATGTATAAGAAAGGGATCCCAAATTCAAATTTAAACGTATTTGGTACTTCAGGTTCTGGTAAATCCACTTTGGTTAAGTTCCTTACAATGCGTAGCTCCCTACACGGTATCCGAACTGTTATCATCGACCCCGAAGGTGAGTATGGTGCAATGACAAACAAACTTCACGGTGCTGTGTTCCGTATGTCTACAGATCCTACACGAGCTGTTATGATGAATCTTTTTGATATCGAAGAAGATGTGGATATCAATCCAACAACTGGAGAGCAGATTCCAACATTAGAGTTGCGTCCAAAATACGAAGATATCTCTGGATTTATCAAAGTTATTTATCCTGATATGGATAAAGGACAAGAGGCAAACCTGCTTGAAGTTATTGAAGAATTGTACTTCCGTTTTGGTTTCAAAAATAATGATGTAGATAGTTTGTATGAAAATGGTGATATCATCGTTGAGAATGGAGTTCTTATTAATAACTTCCGTAAGAAACCAATGCCTATTCTTAGTGATTTAATTGATTTAATGCAAAACTTCGTATACGATGGAACGTATCCAAACTTACGTCAAGTTGTTGACGCATTACAACCTTACCGAAACAATAAGACACGTGGTATGTTTGATACTCAAACACCAAAAGAGTTCCAAAACTTGCGTGACTTACCGGTTATCACCTTTGATATTTCTGGAATTGAGTCAAGTGACTTAAAAACACTATCTATGTACGTGTTATTGAACTGGGTTTGGGAAAAGTTTGGTAAGAAAAATCCTCACATCAAAAAGCGCATTCTTGTAGATGAAGCGTGGATGATGATGAGCCCATCCCAAAATGGATACCAATATACATCAGCCTTCTTAGAAACAATGAGTCGTCGTATTCGTAAACGTAATGGTGGTCTATGTGTAGCCAGTCAACGTGTTGATGACTTCAACCAAACACAACAAGGTCAGGCTGTAATCACTAATGCGCACACGACATTCTTGTTAAATCACCAAGAATCAGAAGTCTCAGCATTACGAAAGGCATTTAATTTGGATGAAGGCGTTATTGCGAATATTATCCAAACTGAAATCGGTCGTGTATTAATAAAACAAGGTACACATCTTTATATTGTAAACACAAACATTTTCGACTCAGAAAAACGTGTTATAGTCACAAGCCCTCAGAATCTTTCTAGGTAATTTTTAAGTGAATAATACAATATTTTTCCTTGTATAACAACAGAAAAAAGCGCTACTGAAATTAAAACAGTAGTGCTTTTTGTTTTATCAATAAATTAAGGTGTTTGGGTTGAGTTGTCGAACCCCACCAGCAGTAACATCGATGTAATGAAGATGTTTTTTACTTGTTGGTGACGGGAACAAATCAATTTCATCAGCCTTCAAATTTTTAAGATTAAATTGTTCTTCTAAATCGAACAATTCATCTTTTGTAATCCCGCCCTCTTTCAAAGCGAGCTTTGGATTCAAAGTTCCACGTGCAAAACGAACTGAACCATCTTTCTTGATATAAGAAAAATCGATTACACCAGTCTTTGCGTCTTCGTAAAATTTTGCAAATTGAGAGGCTTTCTCTTTAGAAACAACCCCCTCTTTAATGAGGGTATCGATAGTTTGTACCATTTCCATAATAGTACCTTCTTTCTAACTCTATTATGAGTGTTTTTATTTTTAAAATTATAGTTGCTCTTTTTACTTACGTTATAAGAGTAAAATTCCTGCTATAATAGTAAAAGAAGAAGTTTTTTTTAGAACTGATTTATGTAGGAATTTAGTAGGAGGAATAAAGAAAATAAAAAGTGAATTTCAAAAAAATTAAAAATAAACTAACGAGTTTGGCAGGTCTTGGACTGATCCTCTTGTCACTAGCTCCTACTGGAGCAGTTCAAGCTTGGACAGACGCTTCTCACACGGGTGCTGCTTATCTTCAAGTGGAATTGGATCCGGGTAGCCACCGCATTCAATCTAATGTTAGTTATTCACCAATTGGTAACGCTTGGTTCGGACAGGACGTTACAAAGTCTCCCGAGTGGATAGCTGAAAAGATTAGCTGGTCTCCCGAGTCCTGGAAGTTTACAGGGGCCTTACTAGACTCTGGTAGTGTTGATCAAGCCGTTGCGAGCGTTGGAAATATCAAGACTTATACTACCGGTAAATACTGGTCTCCAACAAAAACAGCCGATAGTTTTAAGACTGAAACTTTACCAATGGAAAATTCAGATAAAGGTCGTGGTAACTTAGCACTCACCTTCCCTGGATGGGCTGCCGCCGACCGTGTGTTTGTCTTAAATAAAGATGGTACACACAGCGAAGGTATTGACCGAAATGATGAAAAAACATCAGATGAATTTAAGCGTATTGATTCAAAAAATGCGGCTACAGCAGCCGGTCGTGTAAATGAAACATTAGTTGCTGAATTAAACCGTGCACTGGAAGATAATTATGGTCAATTAATAACATCTAAGGGAAAACGTAATCCTGACCTTTCAACAGAAGGGTTTATGAATCTGTTGTGGGCTACTGTTGGAGGAAAATTCCCAGACACGGGTAAAACGTGGACTTATAACGAAGTAGATTATTCTATTGATACTAGTGGATCTGTACCGATCAAATCTATTCTAGCCAAAGATATTTGGAATCAAAAGAGTGCAACTGACAAATTAGTTCAAATTTACCCCAATAGAAAAGGAGCTGTAAAATCTGAAGCTTACACTTATGCAGTGCCAAAAGGATATCACGCCGGTGTAGGTTCTGGTGCAACCGTTGATGGTGGTGGTAAACGAGGAAGTGACCTTTATGCTATCACTTGGTTTGATATTGCAATGGGTGCAACTTCTGCAACAGTTCGAACTGAAAAGCAAGAGACTGATGACAGTAACAGCACCGTAGTTGGAGAACAGGTTGATAACTGGTTTTATAAAGCATTATCAGCATTAGTATCAACCCTTGGTGTTCGTAACGCAGACGAGTTGGTATTCGGTGATTGGGGTAATCTGTTTAAGAATAACACATTCCCTATGTTTATGGCAGTACAAACTCCATTTATCATTCTAGCATTTATGATCCTCAGTGTTGCGGTTGTTAATGCAATTAGACGTTCCGCAAAAGATTATCTGAGTGTTGGTGATGTGCGTTCACTTCAAGATGTCTTCGGTCAAGCTATTAACGCTGTTTTGATGATTATCTTCTTAAATGTTATTTTGTTTGGTGCGATATATCTTAACGGTGCATTAGTTAAGATGGCAGCTCAAATAAGTCACTTTATGAAAACATTGCAAACAACTGGGGCTGCAACTGGAGATAATGCAGTATCATCATTCTTTGCCAATTTGCTTGGAGCTGCGGGTATCACATCAATTCTTGTGTCTATTGTTCTTGTTTTTATCAATATTAAATTCACTTGGAGATATGTTGCTCGTGCAATTTCGTTTGGTATTTACTTCGTAATAGCGCCAGTTGTATTCGCACTTGACGCCCTTAAAGGTGACGGTCGATTACTAAATTTTGGTTCTGGTACGGCAAATATTATGAAAAACTTGATTGGTCTTGTATTCCAACAAGCACTTGACGCCCTCGGAATTGCATTTGCAATTAACGTTGGTCGAATCATCTTTGGTAATGGTGTAATTGTAACGATTCTAGGATTCCTATCTATCGAAGCAATCACAAACGCCCTGATGGGTATGTTTGGAGTTCAAGCAGGATCAATTAGAGGAATTGCTGAAGCAGGGGAAACTTGGCACAAGAAAGGTGTTGAAGGACTTAAACGTGCTGGTGCATTCCTTGGTGGGGCTATGGCAGCCAAAGGTTATGCTGCTGTGAAGAGTGGTCGGAATCGTGATGATGAAGCTATACTTCGCAAACAACACGAGATTGCCAATGCTGGCAAAAACTCCTCTGGAACAGGTAAAGGTAAAGGGAAACTTAACAACGACTTGGATCAGGAAGCTCAAGTTTCTGCTTACAAGGCTAAGGAGTTTGGTGAGGTAAAACCAACAGCCAAAACAAGTACAAATCTTGATAAAGAAGTGGAAACAAAAGACTCTAACTGGGAAACTATCAAAGATGAAGCGAGAGAACTTAAAGACTCTGCAAAAGAAAAAGCTCAGGGAGCTTATGACAGTGTTACTTCAACAGGTTGGGGTGGTGCTATTGCTAACGGATCTAGTAAGTTATTAGGTGCCTTTACAGAGGGTGCTACAAACCGAGGTATTCACGGAGATCCAAACACAACAGTTGATAAGGCAGCTCGTGTATCTGGTATGGATAGTAGATTAAATCCAAACAATTACAAGATTGATAGTAACGGAAACGTTGTTGCAAAAGGTATTAAGGGCCGTATGCAACGAGCAGGTCGTGATGTTGGTCGTTTCCTTGGTGGTGCAACACTAGGTATGGTTTCGGATCCTAAATACGGTATGAGAACGCTTATGGGTGCTGCCGCTGGTGGTTTATCAGCAGTTACACCGGGTAGGTTTGATGATATGGTAGCTACAGTTGCCAATATTCAAAACTACGAGTCTGCTTTAACCGGAGGAAATACACAAAGCTTCGGATCAAGGTTTGCAAAATCTTGGGTAGGTCGTATGGCAGGAGCTCAAGGTATGAATTGGGACGTACAAAATGTATCAGCTCAATCTATGTTTGAGGCACCATCATCAGCTGGTTATACCGTTGCCGGAATAACTGGTGAATCATCAGATGGTGTGTCTATGTTTACATCTCCAGTTCACGATGATACAGAAGAGATGATTGTTCGCACATCTTGGGGTGAGGGTGAAGGTAACAAGGAGCAAAGAGATATTCATTCAGCTATGAATGAATTAAGCTCTTTTGAAAATAACCCGAATGGAAGCCACTCCTTCTCTCGTGATCAACTTTCAGAAATGACAGGTGACGCAGTTAAGGGGCAATATGCTCAACAAGTCATCAACTATATGGATAAGAGTGGAATGAACAATATCCACTTTGAACACGGTAAAGTTTCCGTTGATCAACAAATGGTTCGTGACGCTGGAACTTTTGTCAACGAAAACGATCCGAAGGCCCACTCTGCTCTTGCTGTTGCAAAAGCTAAGTACGGTGAGGGAGGTTTATACCACGACCACGAAACAGGTGCGGTAATCAAACAATCTCTTGATTCTGGTAAACCAATGGCATTTGTTCCTAAGAGTTTTGCTGATGGCGGAAACAATTACGCAATTAAACAGCGTGAAATAGACATTCAAAATCTTCGTAAATCCAAGATGGATGAATCTAAACGCCTAGAATTAACTAAGAAAGCATTCTCGGTATCCCCATCTGAATATCAAGATTTTAGACAAACACTCTTCACCAAAGATTTAAATATTGACGGTGATAAAAAATAAAAAAAGGAGTACGTTGATTCGTACTCTTTTTTCTGTTATAATTAAAGTAAATAAAATATCTGGATTAATTCCAGTAGAAAGAAGGTTTGAATGTTAAATTCAAAAAAAATGGTTCCGTCCTTATCAGGTATGATTTCTCCTAATCTAATTGATAAGGTTACCACAATATTATTTGATGACATCAATAATGCAGATGATGGTACGTTGATTGTTTATTTTGTAGCAGAATTTATGAAATCGTTCTATAAGCCATATTGTGAAAAGTTAGAATTAGATGATGTTGTAAAGAGAAATTTTTATTTCGATTTCTATAACAATGAATTACTAAATTTTTTAGTCGACTATGATGATTCCGAATATATCAGTGTTGAGTTTAAAAGGGGGGCATTTCTCCTTTCAAATTACCACACAAACATAGAACTATTTAATATTGCTTTGGAAAATACTGCTGAAAGTATTTGTAAAAAATATAGAGATGAAAAGTCAGAAGATGAGTGGGACGATTGTTTCTACCGTCGGTACGCAACAGCCTTTAGAGCATTCCTTTTTAATTTGGGTGATGAGGTTTACGACCTGTTTAAAGAAGAGCTGAAAAAAAATATTTTGAAATATTTTTCAGATTTAAAAATCTTATTAGAGAATTATTCGAGTGATACAGTAAATAAAGGGATTGAATATAACAATCTCAATCTTATTGATTGTTATTTAAGTTTTGCTATCGACAAGAAGTTAGATTCTAATATTTTTAGATTAATCGAAAAAAACTTTGATAATAAGAAATTGTATGTCATATTTACCCCTGAGATTATTGGCTTAGATTTCGTATTACAAAAAATCCACTCGGATTACAAAGAAAACCGCAATAACCAATCTAAAATGTTTTACATAAACGATTACATACATTTTTTATTGAAAAATGTTTGTTCACTAGAAGAATTAATAACAGCTGTATCATCTAAAGAGGGTGAGGTGTTATTGTTTGGTCTTGCTGGCTTAGATAATAACTCTAAATTTATTGGCTCATCACGACCAGAAGATGTTGACTTTTTTGTGAAGAGCATTAGAAATCTATTATTTGGGTTTAAAAATATAAATTTAGAAGATTTGGCGACAGCAAAGATAATCGATTCACCTGAAGAGAGTGGGCTTTCCGTGTTATTAAATAACATATCTATTGGTTTTTGTGGATCTACTAATTCTGATCTTAGTAAAGAGATTGTAAAAAACTTTCTTATAGAAGATCCAATTTGTAAAGATGATATTGATCAGTTAGTAAAATCATTATCAAAAATTCAATTATTAATTTGGCAAAATAAGGTTATCCTACCTGAAATTGTATCTGAAAAGTTTGAACTTGCATTGTTAGGAATTGATACTTTCTTGAAATATGCAGAAGTTACGGACAATATCAATAAAGAAATTTATTATTATTTTACTAATAAATTTATTAGATCTGTAGATCGCAAATATATCAAAGATTTGAAGGATACAATACGAACTATAACCTATAAAATGATTTTGGATACAGAAGTTGACGAGATACCAGTATCATTGAAACTTCTGAGTTGTTTTTCTTCAGCCCCAATAGAAAAGAATCTATTAATATCAAATACATTCGTTCCAAGGGATAAGAAAATTATTTTATACGATTTGTCCGGTTTATGCTTTGATGATAATTTAATGATTGCTTTATCTGAAATAAATACGTACTTCAACATCGACCAGTGTGATCTGAATGTTAGCTACGATAAAAATGAATCAAAAAGCTGGGAGTTGTTGTTTAATTGTATACGATCGGGACATCTTGATTTTAACCCTCATATTGAGAGGGCCGAATCAAATTTAATATCTTTAAATATCGCTCCAACAAAATAAAAGTTTTAAAATATCGCTTAATATAAGGTTATGCGATATTTTTTTCTTGATTAAAAGAAAAATTATGCTATAATAGTAATAAGAAAAATAAAATAAAATTATTCTTTCTTTACTCACTGTGGATATAACCACGTAAAAAAATTGGTTCAATAATTGTAAAAGGTTATTGGATCTTAGCGCAACAAATAATCGATGACAACTTTAAAACTAGAGGATAACATTCTCGGTGATAGTACAAACCAGACAGCTTTCCTTTTGGACTCTTTGGTTAGCGGAACTTGTTGAGAATGTTTGATTTGATGTTAGGAAGGTTTGAATTGAGAATTTGATTGCTGCTCGGTGTTGAATTGCAACCTCGGCACCACATTGCACCTATTTGTCTTTCGTGCCACGACGGCGTAATATCCTTGCAAGAGGATATTAGAAGTCCTTAAAATTCACTCTTCGGGGTGGATTTTTTGTTTTCTATTATAATTTAAGAGAAATAAAAAAACTGAATAAAATTCAGTAGAAAGAAGGAAATCTATGATTACGACAGAAAAGGAATCGTTTTCTAAAATTATTTTAAATTGGTTAAAAAAAGAATCATCTTTAGCTCTTAAGAAACCAGTTAGATTTAGGAAAAATTTCAAGAAAACATCTGGAGATAAATTTGGTAATTGTATCGTTATCAATCCTAAAGAACACCGGCTTGTTTTAACAACATATTCACATTTTTTAAATAAATTGATTTGTAATGGTTGTATTTGCTTATATTCAATTGATGTTAACAAAATTGAGGGGGATGTTGATACCTATATCAAAAACTCCTTCTCTGATTATCTATTGGGATTTAATGTTTCAACTTTTAATGCAAATTTGTTTCGTGATAATGAAAATTTTACAAATTGGGGCGGTGAATTATTCAATAAGATAAAAAGTGAATCAAGTTTTGATTCTAATAATAAGATTTGCAGCTCAACTCGAGAACTGATTAAAGAACTATTGAACTTTGCTTGCGATAAGGTTTTAAAAGAGGAAATTTGGGATCTCGTAGACGAGGGGATGATGTCAGATGAGATCAGCCTTATGGGGTTGAGCGTTAGAGCGTTTTCGGATTATGATCATCGAATCTTTTTCGGAGAAGAATTATCAAAGAAAATTTCACTTTGTTTCTTACGACAACTTGGTGAGTTTAAAGAAGCCCCTGGAGTTCCAGAGACTGTTTATAAATTACTAAAACATTCTGTAAGTACTGAAGAATTATCCAATATCTTCTTTAACTTATTCCTGAATAATTACTCTGATGATTGGACTGAATTAACAACAGAAAAATCTTCAAAAAAATTCAATCACTTTTGGAATTATTTTAATAATAAATTGTTGCGTGCGGATTCACTAAATAACGGTTTATTTGAAGATCTTATTTCAGAAACACTAAAAGGATCCATTGATTTTCTTGATGTTTCCGAAATTAAAGAAAAGGAATATAAAGTCTCTGCTGATTTTATAAAAAATAGAAAACTTTCAAAAGATTTGTTCCTTTTCTTTGAAAAGGTTGCAGAGAAATCCGGTGATAAAATCCGATTAGTTCCTGAAATTTATCTTAACCACGATCCAAAATGTGCATTTGATATTTTGTTGTATGCTGATAAGGATATTCTTCAATTAAGTGATATTCTATCAGAAAGCCAAGGCTTTGAACATTTAGATTTAGACGTATTTGAAGACTGGCTTTCAATTATGAAGAAATACAAATATATGTTGAAGAAATACAATATTGAAGATATTTACAATGAGGATTGTATTACAGGTTTCCAACACAGTTATTCAGATTGGGTATTGTGTCAATCTATTCCGGAAAGATGGTGATTTTATGAAGGATTTAAATAGTTACAAGGAAAATTCAGTATTAGATGGGGATGTTGTTTTATTCCCTATTAAATCGTCGGCTTTAAGGCATATTTCAATTGAAGAATTGGACAGAATGAATAAACATTCAGAAGAGTCAAACGTTACATATCGGGTGATCCCGAAATTTCATCACTCAAAGGATGATTTTAACGACGATAACCTTTTAGCTTCAGTTAGTTTGGATGAGGATACCGAGGTTGAATTGCTGGAATTTTACAAAAACCTGAACGAACAATATTCGAACATTAATTTTGATGATGTTCTAGAATACTTAAATTATTTGATTGAATTTAAGAATTTTTTGATTAAAATTAAAGCAAAATCAAATCCTTATTCTCCTTATTTCATTGAGGATTGGCTAGAAGACAACTATAAAAATTCTATTCAAGTAGAAGAATTTAATTTTTTAAAATTTTAGAAAATAGTAAATGAAGGGGCTTCTAGCCTCTTTATTTATTTCAGCTTATTAATTCAATCTATTATAATTAAAGAAATAAAAAATCTGGATATATTCCAGTTAGAAAGAAGGTTTTGTGATGGAATTTATGATTAAATTTTGGATCACTTGCTTGATTTATTTGGTCTTCATATTTTACCCAGCAAAAAAACGAGTCCTTGACGGATTTATTGAAAACAAGAAAGATTTGAAACGATATATTGTTGTAGAGTTCTTTGTTTATGTGATTGTTTTTACAATCCTAACAATTTTAATCCGTGGAACTATCGGTGGTAGCGAAAGTATTATCGAATCATCCTCAAGAAACTTCCTTGCATTGCTTGTAGGGTATGGATTAACATACTTCAGCTTAAAATCTTACTATAAAGAGTAGCTTTTAAAGACTGTCCAAACAGTCTTTTTTAGTTATCTCAGATCTTATATAATTTAAGAGAATAAAAAACAACTGAATTTATTTCAGGAGAAAGAAGGAAATTTTAATGGAAACAATGACACCTATTCTAATCACTTTTATTGCTCAGTTTGTGGGATTCTGGATTTGTGCTTATTTTGGTAATAAAGAAGAAGTTATTCGCAGAGAAATAGAGAATGAAGATATGCTTGCGATTAAGCTAAAAATTAGCGTTTTTGTTCTTTTATTTTCAAATCTGATAATTTCATTATTTTTATTATTTTTATTGAAAGCTCACTCACTAATCTTTTTTATTACCGGAATCTTCACGGTGATTACCAGCCACATAGTTGCATATTTACAACTTAAAAAACTTTACAAAAAAAAGTAGAAAGGAAATTCGATAAATGTTAAAATTTATTTTGGCCATTTTATATCTTGTACTAGTTATCGGCAAGGTTAGTGGGCTACTAAAAATCAAATTGATCTTGACAAAGAAGGGGCTCTTAAGATCTGTTATTATGTACTCAATGATTATTGAGTTGATAATATTTTTAACTCTTATTTATTCCCCGAGTCCGGATTGGATTTACTTTGCATTTCAAACACTTGCTGTAATTTTATCAGGAGTGGCAGTCTACTATTTCTTTTCCGATACTTGTAAAGATAGTTAAAAGGATTAATCAATATTAATCCTTTTTTATTTTTATATTTTTTTATATTTCTATTGACTTAATAAAAATATTACGCTATAATAGTAATATAAAATAATTATCAAAAGTGATAATTAAAGAAAGATAAATATTAAGAAATGAGGATATAAATTTGAAAAAAAGAGTAGGTATTGTATTTGGAACCTTTGCACCTTTGCACCGTGGCCACGTGGATTTAATTCAACGAGCAAAGAAACAGTTTGATAAGGTTGTGGTCGTTGTGTCGGGTTACAATGATGATCGTGGCGATAATATTGGTCTTAATTTAAAGAAACGTTTTAGATATGTTCGTGAGGCATTCTCAGGAGATGAGGTAATCTCTGTAACATCTTTAGATGAAACTTTAATTCCACGATATCCAGATGGATGGGAACCTTGGCTGAAGAAATTACAGGAAAGTGTTGGTTGGGACGATCAAAAGTTTGATTACACTTTTGTAATTTCAGAATATGAATACAAAGATGAATTGGAAAAACGTGGGTACAAAGTTCTTTATGGTGAGAGAACCTTGGGTATTTCTGCCACTATGATTCGTGAAAATCCAGACAAATACTGGCGTTATATTTCGGCTCCGTTCCGTAGACACTTTACAAAGAAAGTTCTCATTATCGGAAGTGCAAGCAACGGAAAAACCACACTCGCAACCGATCTCGGTCGATTTTATGACGCTCCGGTTAGCTTAGAATATGCACGTGAATACCAGATCAAATACAACGTGAAAGATGATGAGCTTTCGCAGACCGACTTCCATTATCTTTTGTTAAATCAGTATCAACAAACCGGCAATATGATTGATTCAAGAGAAAATCGTGGGTTGGTTATAGCTGATACAAATTCAACCGTTACAAAGGCATACTACGATTATTACCTAAAAGGTGAAAATCCTGTTGGTGATAAATTGTTTGATGGTATGTTTAACCACATCAATAGCAAAGAGCGTTGGGATCTGATTATTTTTGTAAAACCAACAGGCAAGTACGTGGATGATGGTTTCCGAGATCAATCTATGGCGAGCGACAATGAACGTGATAAATTCTCAGAATACTTGGATTCTTTGAGAGCTATTTTTCACCAGGATACAAACGTTGTTTATTTGAATGGTGATTATCTTGAAAATTACCAGAAAGCAAAGGCTGCAATTGATGAAGTTTATAACTTTGACCTGTAATTATGATAGAAAGGGGAAATATTTTCTCTTTCTATTTCTTTTTGCTTTAAAATGTGATATACTGATATCAGATGAAATAAAGAAGGTGGGTGTTTTTGTTTGAATATTGCACTTTTCCACAAAGGACTGATTTGGTGGGGATTTATAAGGAGAGAAAATAAGTTGAAGAATTTTATTCTTTTATTATCTTGGTTCATTCTGCTTGTTAATCCAATATTGCAATCGAAATATTTATTAGGTAAACTAAATGTGTTGCAATCCATTTTATTTCTTTTAATTACACTTATTTTCTTTTTTGTTTGGAATTTAAAAGATATTCATTTCAATATTTACTCAGTCTTATCTGAATATTCAAGAGAGATGAAGAGCAGCAAAGTATATTTTAAAACCAATTTAAATAGAAAATCTGTTGATGTATTGGTTTCTAATATAAACAAAAAAAATAAAAAAAGTGGTGATGGAGATAAAGATGGTGATAAAACTATAAATATAAAAGATTTATCTGAAAAAATCAAAAAAAATTACAACAAATTTGAAAACATTAAAAGTGGTGAGTTTAGTAGCGGTATATTATCCTTGTGGGTAGACAAACAATCGTTTTTTTCGGAACGTTTTGCAAATAAATTTTCACCTTATCGGAATTTGCCTTTAGTACTTCTTGTTTATATTTTTTATCTTTTTGTAATCCTTATCTTTTCTGGAGCTTATTATTTAATTCCGATTTTGGCGTTTCAAGTTGTTGCTAATAATATAGTAAATAAAAGAGAGGCTATTTTATTTTTAGAAGATACTGTATCAGAATTTGAATTTTTTGACTCTGTTGATCAAATCTATAAAATGATGATTCAATTAGAAAATCTATTTGATGATGGAACTTTTGAAAATAATATTTTTATTAGATGTATAAATGATTTAAGAGATAAATACTACGATAAGGATTAGGGGGGTAAATCTTACAGCTATCGATGAGCCGAATTAAATTAAGAAAGAATATAAAATTAAGAAAGTAAATAAACTTTTAGAATAGGTTAGTTGAGTGATGGATATTGTAATTGTTAAGGAAGGTTTGATTTACTTTTCAAATCTAGAAAAGGAATCAAAATTCCGCAAAATTTTATTTTACTTCGCTTGGACATTTCTAGCAATTGTCCCGATTTTAGAAAAGTTATTGTTCGGTGCTAATATTAGTCTTATCGAGATTACAACCAATATTGCGCTAACAATTATTTGTATGTTTACAGTTCTATTTATAATGTTTTATCAAGGATCTGCCTTGTTTTTACTAAACGTTAAAAAGAACATTGTATTTGCTTATAAAGATATTGAAGAAAAAATTAAGAATACAGATGAAGGTAATATCTCTGAAGAACTATTGAGAAACTTCACCGAATCTACAAAAATCTTCTTCAATTCACAGATAAATGAAGATTCGTGGGAAAAGAGACAGTTAGATTTTGTTCAGAGGATGTCAAGCTGGAAAAACTTGTTTATTGTATCTGTTATCTTTATCATTTTTGCTTTTAATCTGAACTCGCTGATAAACTCGGTATTATCAGTTCCAACTATGATTATTATCGGATTGATAATGATAATTTCAAAACCAAACAATAAGGATTTAACATACTTTTACACTTCCAGACCAGAATTTGTTCAAACTATGGCTGCAATTGAGTCTACATCGAAATTGTTGCTTGATTTAGATTTTAATGAACACGAAGATTATGGTGGTATTAACGAGTTCTTTAAATTCGGAATTTCCTGCGGGTTCTTTAGAAAGAAAAAATAAAAGAGAGTTTTTAACTCTCTTTTTATTCTTCTCCGACTAAAACATTTACAGCTTTAAATTTTCTCAAACCAAATCCGGTTAGAACTTTGTAGATATATCTTAGATAGGTAAAGAAATCTAATTCATTATATCTTTCAAAAACAGATAACCATCTTTTGTCCGGAAGTAAATGTGACTCCTCGTTATTAAGAAACTTCTCGTAAACCCAGAAAGTGGTAAATAACTCTTCTCGAAGAGAGTGGTGAAGTGCAACAAGGCTTAGAAGTTTGAACTGCTCGCCTTTGAAAGTTGATTTCAGTCGTTCCTTCACATCATCTCCCAACTCATTCATTTTGATACCAGATATTAAGAAGAGATCGTATAGCTTCTCTCTGTACGTACTTTTAAAAACTGAATATAAATCGGTTTGTCTAAAACTTAACTCTTTTTTCCAATCAAGCAACTCTTCGATTTTAGCACAAATATAAGTATCCAAAACAACTCCATTAAGGTTTAAAGAATATTTAATCTTTACCGGAGTTAAACTGTAAGGATCTAAAAAGTATTGAGATGTTCCTCTACCAACCGAGTTGCAAAAGTGCTTCTTCAAATCGTCTCGATTTAACTTTTTTCCGTAACCACCAGTGGCAACACGATGATAACTAACCAAATTAAAACGAAGAACAAATTCATTGTTTACTTCTACCAATTCGTTGCTAATTTTGGGAGACCAGTAGATTTCTGAAAGTTTGTGAGTTAGAAACTCCCTAAAATTTTCTGCATTGATAAAGGTTTTATTGGTAGCTTGAAATCCGTTTTCAAAAATAGGACTAAAGGTGTTATAAACAGTAATTGAATATTGATCAAATTTTGTAGAATCAATAAAGAAATTTTCAGTTTTTGTATTATAATGAACACAACTCAAAACAAACTTTGGATTGGTTTTTGTTTGCTCTACAACAATTTTTGCAATTTCATCAAAATTCTTGTAGTTTTTTACAGCTTCTTTGTATTCAAATAAATAGTCAACCACCAGCTCATTAGGTTTAAAATCTTTTGAATTTAACATTACTTTCCTTCTTTCTAATTTCATTTTCTTAAATTATACCAGTCAGAGATTTATTCTTTTATAATTAAAGAAAAAATAAAACTCTAAAGAGTTAAAAGAAGGAGCAAAAAAATGAAAAATTTTAAAACAGCAGAAGAGATGGCGTCTTATCTATTTGATGAAGGTTTCAATATTGATTTAGAAGCTAATGTTTATCCAACACCGGCTGACGAATTAAAAGGTGAAGTATTAAATCTATTCACCAAAAAATATTTAGACAAATTGTTTTCAGTACAATACAATGGCTTGTCTAATAAAGACTATAAAAAATTAAGAAAATGGAATACTATTCTTTTTGTTGGTTTTTTATCTCAGGTTCAAGATAACTTGAGTAATGATGTATTGAGAGAAGTTGACAGTTTTATTGATAAAAACTGGAAATACCTCATCAACTACAAGGATGTAGTTGGGGCTTTAGATTACTCAAACATTTCTATTGGTGGAGTGACTGTTTACCTTTGCGAAGGTGGACCTTCTCGTGCGTTTGATAGTGACATTTGTTATCAGGGTGGTAACAAGTCTGGAGCAATTTTGGGATGGTATAGTTCTCTTTTGTTTGGAAAAGGTGCCGGAAGATTGTCCGGATTCCAAAATCTAAAGAAAGAGCTTTTCTGCTCATATTGTGGACAAGTTAGAGATGTTTTCAAATATCTTAACTATAAATAATTAAAAAAGGCAGTACAATATACTGCCTTTTTTGTTTATCAATATTTTTTCTTTTGTTGATTTTTATAATGTTTTCGTTTTTTTGAGTTTTTTCCTTTTGTTGAATATTTTTTATCAGGATTTCTATTTTTAATTTCAGAAAAAGGAACTTTTGTTTTGATTTCTGGATATAAATCTTCGAATCTTTCTTCTGAATTTTCTTCAGTTTTTTGATTGCTGTCTTTATTTATTTCAGATTGAATTTCGTCTTTTTTATTAAGTGGATCAATACCGATTAAAACTGTCTTCTTATACGGCAATGTATTTAAAGACTCTTTTCCGTTTGAAATTTCACCCAAAGCTGAAATCTGGATTCTTTTTAGGAGCATACCGCTAACCTTATCTTCTAAAACAAATTCAATTCTATGAAGTCTTAAATTAGAAGACTCGGTTTGTTCTGTTGTAATTTTGAGATCCGCAACCTTAAATTTGTCTACATACTCAGGTTTTAAATATAAAACTTTTAAATCAAAAGGAATGTTGGTTTTCTTATTTCCTTTTCTAAAAATTTTGTTTAATATTGAACGTTGGTAGAGAGTATATTCTTTTTTTAGTAAAGATCTATCTTGGAATACCCTTTCCTCTAAAACAATATTCATAGCGTATGAGAAAGCCATCAATCCAATGAAAAGTAAAATTGCTGAACCAAACATATAATAGGAATAATTTGAATACGTTTCGTACAAATAAACCTTTTCTGGAAGTAATTCAGGCGAAACCGTTGAAATATCTGGTTTAACTAGGAACGTCATCTCAGGTTTGATTAAGATTGGTGAAAGTGCAAATCCAAGCATAATCTGTACCTTCCAATTAATCCAACCGTATGTATATCGAAGACGATTTAAAAACGACTCCTCTGATTTCATAAGTGGTGGAAAATCTAATCGTTGTGAGCCAATCAAAAATTTTAACAAAAAGGAAATAAAAAAGAGTAGTGTAAAAATACCCATAATTTGATTCCAATAAAATCTGTCATAGCTTGCAGCAGATGTCAATATCCATCCTAAAATAACACCAAGTGTGATTGTACCTGAAACTTTATATAGATTTTTAACAAAAAGTAACAATCTAATAATTGGTTGTTTGATAGGTGATTTTTCTGTTTTCACTTTAATTCTCCTTTATCTTGTTTTCTACTATCCTATTTTATCATTAATTTTTATAAAAATCAAGGTGATTTGGGTAAGCACTCCGTAACACTTCTGTAACATTATTTAATGTGGTGATATTGTAAAATAGGGTTATGTAATAGAGATAAAAGGAAGGTGTTACGTTTGAATTTTAAGAAGACGTTGTTGGTTGCACCCGCAATTATTGGTGCAGTTGCGTTAGGATCTCAAACTGGTTTTGCAGATGAGATTTCAACACAATCATTAAATAATATTGAAACGAAAACTGTTTACTATTCAGGAAATTCATCCGCACAAATGGACGAAAATAGCCAGGATAGTTTGGTATCTAACGAACATTATAAAAGTACTCAAGAGTCAAATGCTGGTGTCTCTGCAACTGTTTTAGCAGATGAAAACGACTCGAACGTAAAGGGGTTGCTTAGTGAGAAAGCTTTGACGGAAGTAAATTCTTCTGAAAAACTTTCAGAAGCGGATAAAGCTAAAATTGCTCAAGAAAAAGCAGAAAAAGAAGCTGAAGAAAAGCGAAAAGCGGAAGAAGAAGCTGCGAAAAAAGCGGAAGAAGAACGTAAAGCTAAAGAGAATGCTAGATCGTCTCAATCTTACAGCACGCAAGCCTCTAATGAATACAGCACAGTTGCCGGTGTAGATGGATCCGCAGATATTCAACCTGATTATTCCGGAAATACTTACCCGGCAGGTGAGTGCACTTGGGGAGCTAAAGCGTTAGCACCTTGGGTTCATAATTATTGGGGAAATGCTAATCAGTGGCCAGCTTCAGCAAGGGCTGCCGGATACACAGTTGGAACACAACCACGAGTTGGCGCAGTTATTTGCTGGCCTTATGAAGGTTGGGGATACGGACACGTTGCAGTAGTTACTGCTGTCAACGGAAATCAAATTCAAGTAAAAGAATCTAATTGGGGCGGAAATCGATATATTGCAAACTTCCGTGGATGGTTCACCCCAGATTCTAGTGTTGTTTATATTTATCCAAACTAAAAAAATAAAAAAAGGAGCTTAAGCTCCTTTTTTGTATTACTTGTGATAAGATACTTTAATTTTATTGGAAGGTTGGGAGTACGATGTTGGTGTTACCACCAAAAATTCAGGATAAAACATTTTTAAACGAACTTCGATTCCACCATCCGGAAGATCCAGGATCATTGCCGTTGATGGCCCCACGATATCCACATCTTTACTTCCAATCAATTTTTTGATGTCGTTCAAGATATTCTTTTTTGAATTTTCGTCTGTTATAAATTCAGGAGGATGAATTTCAACATTAAATGTTACAGCTTTAGGGGTTCCGTTTTCTTTTGTATAAAACGAACTGGGAATATGGAACGCTCCAAATAATTTCATAATTTCGGAATAATCTCCGATAATAATATTTCCTTTTACAAATCCAGACTCATCAATTCTAACTGTTTGAGAGTTAATTTTTCCTTGTGTAAAAATGTTACTTTGTCTTACTGAGATGATCGGCATTGTTCTTTTCCGTAAAGAAATAACTATAAATAGTTATTCTATTCCTTTCATTTAATATTTCAATTAAATTAGCTGTACGGTAAGCTATTAAATAGTTAAAAAATCCTCTTTATTTCAAGACAACAAAGATTCTCTCAAACACTAAGCTTTATTACTTAATTTCACAATCTTTCCGTATCTTGTCTTCAGATTGTATTAAACAATAGTCACCTAATCATATTGATAAAATCTTCGTGCGATTACATAAGAAGCTGCGTCGTGCACATTTAATTTCATTCTATTTGTATAACTTTTCCGGGCTATTTTACTTGTATTATAGGGGGTTACGCTATGTACGGCAACCCCTTCTTTTGCTGCTTTATTTAGTAAGCAACGTTTAAATAAACCAAACTTCAAACTGTTGATCATTCGATTATAGTCCTTTGAAGTTGTTTTCTCTTGTTTCTTATTTGAATCTAAACTTACCAAGTCCTCAATGATAATATCTTTCCCAACACTTACTGCTTGAGTAACTAACCTAGCAACCAATTCTAACATAGATGTCTTAGTTTTGGTTGTTTTTCCTGTATGGAGATAATTATATCTAGTTAGAGATTCCAAACCTCCACCAGAGTTTATCTCAGAGACGGAAATAAAACCTTTATTAAAGTCTACTCCTAAAACACCGTGATTGGCTCTTGTAATATCAATAGTTTCTCTTCTGTACATAATCTGTAAGTACAAAGTACCTTCTCGTTTGATTATTCGATAAGTTAAAGGGTTGGACTTCTTCTCAGATAAGGTCTTTAAAATATCACTCTTTGCCTCTTTGTTCTTCAGTACAAAGGAGCCAAAAATATACTTTTCAGAATCAGACACCCATTTATTGTCTAACCTCAACTTGTAATCAAACCGATTGTACTTGTGATTGAATCGAATTTGAAGCTGTTGATTGCCACAAGTTTCGTTTTTATCCCCAATATAAACCACTTGATTATCTCTCTTTGCAAAGAACTTCTGTTTATTTGTCTTTAACAAGTGTTTGGTACCGAAGGTCAAGTGTAGTTTTAATCCGTTAGCAATTAGTTGCTTTACCTTATTCAACTTCATCTGAGTCCAAAATAAACGTAATTTTATTGCTTTCCTTTGTTTCAAAGGTGTTGAGCTTAGAGATAATATCGACTTGTACTTCTGTATCCTTTTATATAAAGATTTTCTACGCTTATATAGGTTATTAAAATAATAACGTGAGGACTCTGTCAAGAGCTTAAGTTGGTTCTTAGCAGTTCTGATAATAGCTTTTGCCATACGATTTGTTAAGTCAAACTCGATCATCAAATCTGTTCTATACCGAGGCTCGGATACTCCATTCAATTTATGTCTCAAATGATGAACACACCTACGAACTAAGAAATTAAACAACTTGGAGTAATCGTCGAAATACTTATAAAGAGAAATGTTGTCTTTTACATAAAGTTTAGACTCTGCAACCAAAGTTATATTACTCATTTTCTAAATCCTTTTTAAAGTTTTGAACCTCACTTTTACGTTTGCCATTGAACTTGGCTGAAAATTGATTTGATATATAAACTAATTTTCCCATAATTTAAGTATAACATAATCTAAACAAAAATCAATAGTTGTCTCTATTTTTTTTAGTTAAAGTATAACTGCTCTGTAACCTTGTTGGTTACCTTCTTAGATTTCTTTAGTACCTTTATTAGAATACCAAATTCAGTACCCTACAATAATAAGTCCAGCTGCTGTTGCTGTAACACCAATCCAGAACGGTGACTCACCCATAAATTTAGTTACTGCTTGATTTGGATTACAAGCTATTCCATTGAAACCCCTTTGTTTTTTACTTTTTCTAGTTTCTTTAAATCTCTTAGTCCAATAGACCAAGTTTTATATTGCAATCCGTCTTGGTGTTCTCTCAACGGTTGCAAATACTCATACAATTCAGCTGTAAATTCAAACTCGACCTCGCCAACTGGTAGATCTTTGAAGTTTTTATTAAAAACACTTTCTTTTACCTGGATGTGAACGTGATCTCGAAACTCGTCCCCAGAGGATACCTCTAGCACTCGTTTGAAAATAACTCCGTGTTTATAGTATTTTTTATGTGGACTAATTTTGTGGTTTATCTTAACACCATCGTAAATCGCACGAAATCGAAGTCGCTGTCCTAGAAATTTTTCGAAGTGTTGATTCGACAGGTTTTGATTCACAGAAATACACCCCCTTTACATTGACAAAAATTTTTCTCTTTGATGTAATGCCCAGCCGTAAAATGCTGTTAAACCACCAAACCACTTCAGAGCAATAATGATATTCTGACCAACACCTTTAACATTAATGTCAGTAGGGACAAAATACAAAACAGCTAAGAAGATTAACGCTTCAATAACAATTAAGATATTAAATAATCGAATTTTATTTTTAATATCGTAGTACTTATTTTTCATTTTTTCAAAATCCTTTAGGTTAAAAATTTCCTTCTTAGATTCCTTCTTGTACTACTATCTTACTGTATCACAAAACAGTTTTAAAGTCAAGTAGTATTTTGTTAATTATAAGGTTTACTTTTATTTACTTTTTTTATATATTTTAGTAATTTTTCTTAATTAATAAAAGTTTAGGGTTGTAACTGTAACTGTTTCAGCTTTCCATTTCTTATATCTTATATAATGATAGAAAAGAATTATTTTTTATTTCTATTGAAATAAATAGGCATTTTGACTATATAATAGAAAGAGTAAAAATAACATAAAAAGGAGGTAGTCTGCTACTTGGACGAAAGAGAATTTCGAGATTTAGATCAAGAGGCTACATTAGGAAGTCAGGATCAACAATCTCGTGCTATTGAAGATAGCGCACAACAAATGGGAGACAAAGCTAGGGAGTTTGGTGGCAAGGCTACCGACAAAATCAAGAGCAAGTCTAGTGAGCATATTAGAAAACAACTTGGTGTTGATAAAAAATTAGATCAAATCAAGGGGAAAGGTACCGAAGTTTTAAAGAAAGGTACAAATAAAGCCGGAAAGGCTGCAACTAAAGGTGCTAAGAGTGCAACTAAAGCTGTTAGCAAAAGTATGAAGAAAATTGTTGGTAATTTTGGTAAGCAATTTGCAAAAGCCGCTTTAAAGGCAGCTCTTCCTTACATTGGATGGATTGCGGGCGGAATTGTTATTGTTGGCGGTGTGTCATTTGCAGCTGGAGTTATTTTAGATAACGAGGCTAGTCGTACCAACGAAGCTAACTATCAACACGCAAGCGTTAAAGATGTGAACCACGTAAGTAAGAATGGTATTGAGCTAACAGATTCTAATAACGTATTCTTCAACAAAGCTACTAAACGTTACGAATTAGGTAAAGGTCGTGCTCCTACGCAAGCTAATAAATTGTACTACGTTTACTATGCTGTAATGAGTCAACAATCACGATGGTTTGTTGAGTTTGAAAGAACTTCAACAAAACCAGGAGATCCTGACGCAGGTACAGAAAAGAATCCTTACTGGAAACCTATTAAGCGTGAAGGTGATTATGCAAAATACACCTTAGACGGATACTTGTTTAACAACAACGTTATCGATAAGGTTAATTTGAGACCGGTAAATCCGGATAAACCTTTGACGTTAGAAAATCTTATAGATGAAAAGGCGGCTTCTGCTGTTAATAAATTAAGTTTAAATACAAACCTTCTTTATTTGCTAAATTCAACGCTTAATGGTAATTTGCACGGAACTGGTAAGAACGAAATGTTCTTTGCAGAGCAATTTATCAAGCCTGTATATCACGATTCAAAAGATTACTCATTCAAGAGTTTAACTGAGGTTCGGGATATGACCGACAAGGAAAAGGAAGAGTTTAAAGCAAAGGCGCACGGAGATTCTGATGACGGAAAACAAGAATTGGAATTTCAAAAAAAATACGAACGTTGGGGGCAAACGCTTGACGTTCAAAACGAAGCTCGTGGTGGTACATCTTCTGCCGGTGACAGAGATTACGGAAGTACTGATTCCGCCGATGGAATCGAAAACGAAATTCTTAGAAAGGCATACGAGTGGGCTAGTAGCCAATTAAATAAAGGGATTACCTACTCAATGACAAATCGTAACGGGCCAAACTCTTACGACTGTTCTAGCTTTGTTACACGTGCTTTAACAGAGGCAGGTATGACTGGTGTTGATGGTTTATCAACTGTAACTATGTTAACAAACTCTAATGCCTTTGGTCAGAGTGGTACGAAATTTAGACAAGTTGATTACAGAACAGCTAAAAAGGGCACAATCATTGTAGTTGGTGGTTTATCAGGTGCCGGCGCAAACGGACACACATTCTTCTTGGCTGAAGATTTTCACGGAGATGATACAAAAGTTTTAGAATGTAACTCGGGTACAAATGGGGTTGCAAATCACCAAACATTTAAAACTCAATCTATGGATTACAACCAAGTTGTAGCCTTAGAGCCAATTGCTGATGGAAATACAGGGGGAACAAGTTCCTCTAAAGCTTCAAAATCAAGCAGTGGCAAAAAACACAATACTAGTGGTGATTACACGAAAGAAACAAAAAATAAATATCAAGGTAAACTGTCCACTGGTAAACTTGAAGCTCAATCTCGTGTATTTGACACCGCATACAGCCCAACAGTTCAAAAGAATCTCTTCAGAACTGAGAATATTAACGAAAATATTTGGACTCGTGGTGATTTCTATATTTCCGGTGAAACAGGTTCAATTTCATCAATACCAAGTGAAATTAATGTTCCTCAATACTTAGTTGCTACAAATAACTCCAAGTTCCAAATTGGTGGAGGGCCAACACCCGGTAAGGATGGTAAGGCAGAAAGACCCGAAAGTAATGACGCACAATTGCCACCAGAATATAGAGATTATCGTGATGAAATAACAGCTTGGTCATTCAAGAATGGATACAACCCTGCATTTATTGTAGCAATGATCAAAGTTTTAACTGAGGATGGTAATCTTCAGATGGTCGGATCTAAATTCAACTTCTTGAACGACAAGGACGCCGTTGTTACAGAATCTTCTTCTGATGGTGATTCAGAAAAGAAAGGCGATAAAGATAAAGAAAAGAAAGAAACTGAAACAACCGAAAATAAAGATTCCAAAACTACCGGATCCGAAGAGAAGAGTGAAACTGATGATCCATCTTGGAAAAATTACGGTAAAGAATATTACAAGTATGAATCTAAGGTTTCTGATATAAACTCCGGTTTGGACTATTTTGCAAGCAAATTTGTCGAAAAGAACGAAGGTAAAGATTGGAACTACGATGTTGCTAAAAGGTTAGGTATTAAAAAAGACGAATATAACAAGATTAACGATGTATTTGCTAAGTCTGGTGGTGTTGGTTCTGCAAGAGCTAAATTAAATTCAGACCTAAGTGATGTAACGGTTTATACTTACGATGGTAACGGAAACGAAGATCCTAAAGCTCTAGGTGTTATCTCTATTGATGGTAAACCCGACGAAACTGAAATTGACGGATATAAGAAATATGTATCAGTCAAGCGAAACATCAAACAGGCTGACGCAGTTGTTCCAAACACTGCTTCAAAAGAACATCCTTACGCAATTAAGCGTGGCAAAGATGGAGAGCCGGAAAAGAAAAAAGGTGTTTGGGATTATGGATTTGGTTCCATCTTCAAAATAGCTAAACAAACATACGAAGCATACGAAATCGGTATTGATGAGCACGGAAATTATTACATTGCTAAAAATGATTCAGAGGGATTCTTGTCATTCTGGATCAATAAAGATGTAGCTTCTGACACTCAATATCAAATTCTCGGTGCAACAACAGCGTTTGGTTCTATCGATATGTCAAACGAGATTGTTGAATCTCAGTGGGCAATCGAAAAGGTTATTGAAAAACTAAAACGTGGCGAAGAACTTAGTGGTGCTGATATCGCCCTCTTGGACAAACACAGGGAAGGAACTAGCCTTCGAGTAAACGGGAAAGAGGTCGTTGCTGGTGAAAATAATTTCTTTGTTTCAACAAAACCTCGAATTGATAAGGATCCAGAAGTTCAAAACATTAACGGTGCACAGTACCTATACGATTATGTTATGAACTACGAAACTTACATTCCGTCAACAACTCAAAACAAATTGAACGTTGTTGATCGTTGGAAAGCAATGAATGACGCCAATGCTTCTACGCAAGAGGCAACCGATAAGATTCTTGATATCTTTAATAATTTGATTGGTGACGGTAAATCTAAATCATCATCATCATCGTCATCCGGAGGTTCAACTGAAGGTGGCGTAGGTGACGGAGGGTTAGACCAATCTGAACAAGCCAAGAAAGTTCGTAAAGAAGTTTATAAATTGCTTATCGATGGTGGTATGGGTAGTATTGGTGCTATCGGTATTATGACAAACTGGGTTGCTGAGTCAAATATTGACCCTACAACAACATTTGGAGAATACGTTTCTAAGTATGTTGTTTCAGAACAAGATAAATACACTGCGTTTAACACAGACAAACCTATCGGGTTAGGACAATGGTTGGGTGGTCGTAAGGCAAACTTACTTGAATATGCCAAACAGAAAGGTAAGAATTGGTCTGACGCAGATCTTCAAATTGACTTTATGTTACGTGGAGAATCAGAACAAATCCGTGCGACATTACCTTTGGTAGCACAGGCGAAAGATGTTACGCAAGCAGCTTCTCGATTCTTTATGGGTTGGGAAATTCACGGTGGTGGAGCTTCGTTAGCTGATAACGACCCATACAAAGATCCTGACGCTATAAAGAATAATATCGAAGGTCACTTGAGCAAAGCAACTTCTGACGCACTTTGGAAAGAACTTGTATTACCTGAAGGTGAGGTTAAACCAGATTTATCCAAACTTTCAAACGGATCAAGTACTTTATCAAATTCAGGTGGATCAAGCACAACTGGTAGTTCAGGTGCAATTTCAAACTGGGGTGACGGAAGTGGATTCGCAGGATTGATAGCAGACTTCTTAAGTAAGATTCAAGGTACAGTATTAACACTCTTTGGTGGAAATGAAAACTGGGATCCTACGATGTTTGCAACCGACCCAACAACTAATGAACGAAGTCTATTTAGTAGTTCAAAGGCTGATGGTGGTGAACCTGAAAAATGGTTTGAATCCGGTAAACTTTATATCAACGGTGCCGACGCTTACACTTGGACACATAAGGGAAATAAACAATCAGAAAAGAATGCTACAATGCTAGTTCGCCAATTTGTAGCTTCACTAGAATCTCGTGAAAATCGTCCTGTTTATTATGATGAAGTTTATGATAATTGGAACGAATACGAAATTTCACGTATTCTAGAAGAAAACTACAAGTTAGTCTTCAAGGGATTATTTAAATCCCAAAAAGATAATGCTAATGAGCGAAAAGCCGACATCACAAGTAGTCCATTTAATGGAATTTCTTTAGGCGACACTGAAGTAATTTCAGGATATGGTTGGAGAAAAACTGGTGATAAAGTTGAGTTATTCCCTGGATATACATTCAAGCACGAAGCTGGATCTGAAATCAAAGCTATGAAAGCTGGTAAAGTGGTTTACGTCGGAAATGATTTGACTACCGGTCAAAAAACAATCATTATCCGTTCTAAGAATAACACCGAACAAATTGCATATTCAGGATTTGGTTCACTAAGCGGATTTAAGGTTAATGACAATGTTCAGGCGGGAGATGTTCTAGGTAAAGCCTCATCTTCGGGAGAGATTAGTATCTTTGGTATTCACTCTCGTGAAGATGTATCAAAAGGTCTACCTACATTCCCTACTGAAGTCGATAACAACTCTGCATACTTTGACTTAGGGCACAACTTTGGTATTTCTGCTGACGGACGTAAGAAGATACTCAAGGAAGTTAATGGTTACGATTCTGATAAAAATACCCTTAAGAAGCCTAAAGCTAGTGATATGAAGGGTAAACCAGCGAAATTATCGAACTTCATCAGTAGTGGTAGTAACGGTGACGGAGGTGGTATTGGTGATGGATCCTTTAAGGATATTCAGCCAAATTACTCCGGTATCACATCCTACCCTCACGGAGAATGTACGTGGGGAGCTAAGGCTCTCGCACCTTGGGCTGGAGACTATTGGGGTAACGGTGGTCAGTGGGCTGCTTCTGCGAGATCCGCTGGATTTACAGTAAACGATACTCCAAAAGTTGGTTCGATTGCTTGTTGGACTGACGGAGGATACGGTCACGTTGCTGTAGTAGTTGCAGTAGAAAATGAAGGTCGTATTCAAGTAAAAGAGTCCAACTACAATGGAAGAAGAACTATCTCTAACTATCGTGGATGGTTCGATCCAAGATATGCACAAGGAAAAGTTTCCTACATTCATCCAAAATAAGAAAAAAGAGAGAGTTTGATCTCTCTTTTTTGTTGTTGTTTTTTGATGTTGATGAATAGGAAAAACGGGATGAATTAAGCTCAAAAATAATTTTATTATAGAACGGATATGAAGTTCTCAGATATCTATATTTATCTGAATTTTATTTTAGAGAAAAGATAATAATTTCGGCTTAGTTGTCGACTCTTTATTTTTGTATAATTTAAAAAAAACAAAAAAGAAAGAAGGTAACAATTTGCAAAGAACAAACAAAGAAGATGTCCAATATCTGAACGAATTTCAGAAGGATTACAAGAATGTTCTTGAATTATTTCAGAAGATGAAATGTGATCTGAATTATCAAAAGAAATTTGGAAATATTTTATCTGAATTAATTAAAGAGAAAACTGATTTCTCTAAGGAATTATCGGAATATTTTAAATATATCAAGTACCGTACGGATGGTATGGGGCAGGCAGACAAATACAAGATGTACTATCTTTTTGGAATGTTATTATTTGTTACTCGTACTTTTGATTCTTATGATAACATTGATTTGGATGATACCTACAAAGAAATGTGTAGGAAACTGTTTTTTCAAAACACGTTAAAGATACAGATTTATGCTTTTAATTTATTTTGTCTTATGTTATAATACATAAAGGAGGTACAATAAAATGATCAAAAAGTCAGAATTGATGAATTATGAGGTATTAAAGGATGGTTGAATATAGACGATATTCTATTGTCGTGAAGAGAAATAATCCATTATATCAAGAAATTGATAGGGTTTGTTTTTTGAGCAAAAATTTATTCAACTCTACACTTTACGCAGAGAGACAATCCTTGTTCACGGATGGAGTCTTTAAGTTTTATAACACAATCAACAAAGAATTTACGCATAGCAAACACGTTGATTATATCGCCCTACCAGCAAAAGTTGCAAAACACACTCAAATGAAAGTAAATGAGGCGATCAAGAGCTTCATAAAACTTAAAAAATCAAATATAAACTTTAAAGCAAAACTTCCCAAGTATTTAGATAAAGATGGTAGATTCGTAACTGAGTATGAAAGTGGCGCTTTATCTTTCAAAAAAGATGGATTTATAAAGTTATCCAAAACGGATATTATCTTTCCTACAAAATTCAAAAAGGGTGAGGTTAAAGTTGTTAGGCTGATACCTAAAACTGGATATTATTTGATTGAAGTTTTATACAACAAGGAAATAAAGAAAGTTAAGAACAAAAGAAATAAAAAGTTTGCCTCTATTGATTTGGGGTTGAATAACCTCGCAACTGTAACATCAAACTCATTTGAACCGTTCATTATAAATGGGAAACCTTTAAAGAGTATCAACCAATACTCAAATAAAATGATTGCAAAGTATCAAAGATTATTGCCAGAGAAGCGATACTCCTCTAACAAGATTAATTTTCTTAGATACAAAAGGGAGATGAAAGTTAACGATTATTTGTCAAAATCAGCCAAATATTTAGTGAATTACTTAGTTTCACAGTCCATCGATGTTCTGGTTATCGGAACAAACGCTGGCTGGAAACAAAACATTAATATTGGAAAACGAAATAATCAAAACTTTACGAGTATCCCATTTTATAAATTCAAAAATAAACTTGCTTATTTATGTGAAGAAGAAGGAATTGAAGTTGTAGAGCAAGAAGAATCCTATACTAGCAAATCAAGTTTCTTGGATAGTGATCCGATACCAACATATCCAAACAAAGCCAATAATTCTTTCTCTGGAGAAAGAATCTGTAGAGGATTGTATAAGAGCAAAAATAAAACCATCAACGCAGACGTTAACGGATCACTCAATATTTTAAAGAAATATTTAATTTCAAATGCAGCCTGGAACGGGAATATATTCTCCGACTTGGTAGAGGCGTGCAGTACGCCACGTAAAGTCACTGTTACTTTTAACTAACAAACTTTGCAAAAGGAAAATATACATTTTGAGCATTATTTTCCAACTGTAGGGCTATCGAAGATTGTTGTATTGAAAAGGATGTTGGAATGCCAGTTTATCAGTTGATGGGCCCAGAGGAAGATTATGAAGACGAAGATGGTTATGATTATTACGATGAATATTACGAAGAAATCGTTTTGAGAGAACTCAAGGAATTTATTTTGGAAACAGCTTTGCTTTTAAAGCGCATTGAAAAAGAAAGTGATAAATTTTATATTTATTTTATAGATTTACTAGATTACAAAATCTTGTTCAACTTCGAAACAGAAGAGTTTGAATTATTAAAAGATAAGAAAAAGATAGTTGTCGATCCAGAAAATAAAGGAATTAAAAATTCAAGATTTTGTATTTTTAATGTTTCTGATTTCTTTTATAATATTGGTCGAAAACATAACGGGACTTCTGGCTTCACAAGGTTTTATCACGTCAATAAAAACAACAACGTAAATATCACAGATGGTCAGGCTATTTGTATTGGAAAATTTTTCCATCTCTTATTACTATCTGCAACAAGTACAGAAAGCGATGAATTTTCTGTTGTTGTTTCAGAATTTTTGAACGATAGTTATCTTGAATCGCAATTCAAGGTAGAAATGGACTTCCTGCTAGAAGCAATATTTTCAGAAGATAGAAATGTTATCACCTCTCTAGTTCGTGAAGCTCAAATCCCTAACTACAAAACTTTAGATATTAAGTAATAAAAAAAGGACTCTTATCAGAGTCTTTTTTTATCTATATTGCCCTTGTGTAGGAGCTTGTTGTGGATACCCACCCTGCATTTGTTGTGGGTAAGGGGCTTGTTGATTCATACCTTGAGGAAATTGACCTTGTTGGTTCATACCTTGTGGGTATTGTCCCTGTTGCATTCCTGGAACTTGTTGCATTTGTTGTGGATAACCTTGCATTTGTTGGTGAGGATGTTGCAACATTGCCCTTTGTTGCTCTTCTAATTGACGATTGTAAGCCTCATTCTTGCGTCGTTGTTCCTCTGCACTCAATTGCTGAATTTTTTCCAGTCCGTAGAGTTCTGTGTTCTTCATCCACAACTCAGTACTATTTAGGAAGGAAATAAGAACAAACGTTTCAAATCCGAAAGGAGTTTTCCAATAAGCTGACAAGATAGTATTGATCAATAGCAGAAGAAACATAACCCATTTTAAGAATCCAAGCTGAGAAGCTGACTCTTTAATTTTTCCAGAAGCGATACTTCGAACCACGAACATCATCAAGAATGGCACTGAAATAATTGCGAATCCGGAGTTGTAGAATAAGATAGCTGGAATGGTTCCCGCAATTAATAAAATAATTGTATGTTTGTAGGATGACTTGTTATCCTTGTGAAGGTTGGTCCCTGATAAAACCAACAATTGTGTTAGAATGCGTTGAAGATCAAGATAAACCTTATCCAACTTTGGTCGAATATATTTATTCGTGTCACTCGCATAATCCAGCGGGTTGAAGTAGCTTCCAAATAAAATTACTACAACAAGAAACGCTATGTTTGGAACTAAATACCACCAAGTACCATTAAATCCACGAAGAACCGTGTTGATTATTAGTAATATAGTTGATAGTGTAACAACAAGATAATTACCTTTTAATAAAAAGAATTTTCGAGACTTTTTAAATTTTGGTGGCGCCTCAATACGCTCTTTCTCTTTATTGAATTGCTCTTGTTGCCTTTGAAATTCATCTAAACTTTTTCCGTTTATTTGTGGTTGAGAGGCGTTGATGGCTTGTCTACGATTATCCAAGTAAGATCTGTTTCCTTGATTAGTGATGTTGTTTTGAACCATTATTTACCTCCGGGAAATTGCGTATTTTCCAATCGTCAGCTAATCGCTTTCCGTATGGTGTCAAAAGATTAACTGATTCTAAAAAACTTAAATCTGTATTTTTGTTTAACTTTAATCCAAACTCTTCAGCTAAACGATTACGCCAAACTTCACCACCCTCAATTAATGTTTGTGTTACATCAGCGTCTTTTAAAATTGCTCTCATCAAATACAAATCATCATCTTTAACAAAATTTAAATTTCTATTGTCAGTAGCATAAATCAGCTCTGAAATTACTTCAGACTCAGTTACTGTTAACTCTCCGGAGGATACACGAAATTCCTCTAATAAAGATACAGCAATAGCTAAATTCTCCTCTTCTGTATTAAAACGAGAATGTCCAGCGTCGTGAAATAAAGCTGATAAATCAAGTAAAATTCTTTCGTCCTCTTTTAGAGTGTTGTAAAGAGGATTTTTCTGTACTCTATCCAAAACCGATAGAATATGGTTGAAATTATGATACGGGTTTCCTGTATCTTTGGATTTAACAAAGCGTTTGGCTTTGTTAGGGGTATTTTTATCCATTATTACCTCCACTTGTTTTAGATTTCATTTTTTCGTAATATTTATAGTTGTCAATTTTCGGAAAACGCAGAAATGTCATCTGTAACCAATCCAATAAACTATTAATTTCCTCTGATTCGATAATTGGGATATCGTGATTTCTGATGTTTTCGAGTTGACTTCTTGTGTCATCCACTTCACCAATCAAATCATCTAGTAAACCATCAACCTCTTGGTTGAATTTCTTTTTGAGGAAAGTTTTCTTTAAATATAGATTAAAGTGTCCCTCGTTTAGTAAACCATCCCTGGTTCTAAGAGTCTCTTCCGTGTGTTTCAATAACTTTTCTTTTTCTTCCATCTCTTCAATCAAAGATTCTCGCATTTCCTTGTTTTCGATAATATTATCCCAATCTGGAACAGTTACAGTATTTGAAAACACCTTCCAATAAACAAGGACATCTCCTCCTTGTGGGCCGAAACCGAGGGTTAACTCCTTGGTTTTAGATATCGTTGCTGATACTGTTAAAAATCGTTCGTGACTGGATGTATAGAGACGAAAAGAGATATTTCTAACTAGATGATTGATCATTTCAGTTGTATCTGAGAATGGGTTTGTTAATAACCATTTTCCCTTATCACTAGTTAAGACTTGTATTGGATCGGTTGCATTATCTAAGGTTGTTAGGAAGAAACCGATTTCTTTGTAAAGATTTTCTCTCAAACCTGATAAACCATTCTTCAGTAACTTTAATTCTTGGAACTCATCCTTTTCATAGTTGGACAATCGGTTCTACCTCCTATATTTACTTATCTTTTGTTGTATCGGATTTTGAGATTCCTGGGTTTACAATTAACTTAACTTTATTATCAGTTGTTGTGTGAATCTCATAAACATCGTGACTATCTTTTAATCTAGCGGTGATAACAACTTCGCTATCACTGACTTTATCAACCCTACCGATTAACAAATCTTCGTAGTTTGAAACACCTGCATTGTTCAGGAGTCTCTTTTCGGCTGGTTGTGTTAGGTGCACGTTGTACAACTTATCCAACTCTTTCCCGTTAACATTTGTCAATCTTGAATATTGATTTTCAAGTTTGTATTCCTTTCCATTAACGTTAAAACCAACACCTTCTATTTTTTCAATCTGATCCAATTTAAAATCAGCTTCATTCTCTAATAAATACAGAATCAACTGAGCTCCTAAAATTGTTGAAGAATTGGAAACATCCTGCCCTTTTGTGTCGATAGCCTCTTTTAAAATAACCTCTTTTTTGGTTACGTTATAAATCAAAATATTGAAGCCATCTTTATTTTGATAAGAAAATATGCCGGCAGTATCTCCATTTTTTAGTTTAAAGTTTTTAATAACCGACCAATTAGAGAGTGATTCTTTTTTATTAACATCAGAGATGTAATTATCTCGAATTTCTTGCTGCAAGGATTCTTCTGCCCGGAACCCGCCAATGATCGCAGCTCCAACCGAGATGATCACTATTACTGAAACAAGAAGTCGACGTAACCACGGGCGTTTGATGTCTCTAATTTTTTTTACACCACTCAACTTATCCGGGTTGAATCGTTCTTGAGTCTTTTTAAGACTTTCTTTTAATCTATCTAAATTCATTCAATTTGTTAGTGTAAATACACAACCGTAAGTCAAAAGTGCGAAAAATTAGAAAATGAATAACACGATTGACCTTCCCATATTGAGCCAAAATTTGCCGAAGCT
>ERZ772925.45-NODE-45-length-33193-cov-5.81257_pt1 | contig 33193 bp, 40 predicted proteins | sample MGYA00511687_ERZ772925 | MGnify/ENA primary metagenome ERZ772925 (study PRJEB29015, sample SAMEA2738087) | human oral metagenome | biome: human oral; feature: human-associated habitat; material: saliva | place: China | collected 2227 ...
AAAGTCTACTCTCATTTGATATAACAGTCCACAAGCTTAACTTCCCGTGTAACCCACGGTAGAGACGATATTTAAACTGCTGTCAACACAGTATATTGTTTGCATTGTCCTAAATTGATAGCGGCATTTCTATCTCTATCGTGTTCACTACCACAATTAGAACAAGTCCAAAATCTTTCACTCAGTTTTAAATCTTTATACTTAAAACCACAATCAGAACATAGTTTACTAGACGGGTAAAATCTGTCTACTAATCTTAGTTCTATGCCTAACTTTTTACATAGATTTTCTAAATACAATCGACTCTGATACCACTGAGCTTTCGAGATGGTTTTACTCAAACGACGGTTTTTCATCAAGTTTCGCACTGCTAAGTTTTCTATAACAATAGAGCTTGGTTTTCGCTCTAACACTAAAGAATGTAGCGCCTTCCGATTATGTTCCGTCCGAATACGAGTTAATCTATCATAAATACGAGCAACTTTCAATTTCTGCTTTTGAATATTCTTACAATCAGACAAAGGTTTCAATCGCTTGCAAGACTTGAGCTGACCCTTTTTAGTGCCCATTTTATAATAAGCCTTATCAAATATATTTGCTTCATATTTACGAGAAAGTTTTCTTTGTTCTCTACGTAAACGTTTCTCCAGTTTCTTAATGCGTGAGGTTCGATTAATTGATGGTATAACTCTATCTTCTGTGATAAATTGATCTTTTAGTCCAAAATCGATTCCCATAATGTAGTTAGATAAAGGTATGCGTTCATCTACTTCATCTTTACATAAGCAAGAAATATAATATCTTCCATTTTTCATAGATATGGTCACAGAACTAATATTCTTAGGAATATACCCAAATTCTTTCAACTTAATCCATTTTAAAACTGGTACAAATATACGATGACGTTCAACTTTTATAGTTCCTATAAGGTAAAAACTTTCATTCGAGCCTTTCTTTTTAAACTTGGGTTTTCCTTTACGTTTAGAAAAATAATCCCTAAAAGCACGTTCGGCATAAATTAAAGACTGCTTTGTCGCTTTACTTGGAACCTCTTTCAACCAACTCGGAGTTTCGGGGTCATTATTGGTTCTCTTTGAATACTCAAAAGCAGATATGAATTTATTACCTAATCGTAGATTTTCTAAATTTTCAAATACAAACCGATTGTAAACATAACGAGTACACCCAAAAGTTTTATGTATCAGTTTAACTTGAAGTTCTGTTGGGGCTATTTCCGTTTTGTAAGATCGCATATTCTTTTAACCTTTTCTTATACTTTCTTAAAATTTAGTACCAGCCACGAGAATACCAGTTTACACCAGCAAAGGATCCGTAACGTTCGTGAACGTATTTGTACATCCACATTAATTGTGTGTACGGATTGGTTAGATAATCGCCACCGACACTAGCCATCTTATTTCCCGGTAAGCTTTGAGGCAATCCATAAGCTCCGCTTGAAGGGTTAGTTGCATAAACATTCCAGCCTGATTCTTTTGTGATAATATCGGCCCAGATTTGTTTTTCCGAACCTGTTACCCCAAGGTCTGCCGTAATTTGTTCAAACGCTTCTCTAGCTTGATTAGGGCCAAACGACTTTGTTCCAGATCCTGACGGTGATCCGCTAGGAACGGATGAACTATTGTATTCTTGAGATACATTGTTTGATTGAGCAGCTCGTTTAGCTTTCTCTCTCTTTTCTTCTTCTTCCTGCGCTCGCTTCTTGTCAGCTTCTTCTGCGGCTTTCTTTTCTTGCTCAATTCTCTGCTTCTCCTCTTCATCTTTCTTCGTATTCTCATCAGACAAGCTCTTCGCTTTATTTAATAGAGAGCTTACTTCTGATTTTGTCCAAGACTGTTCTAATTTGACTTTTGTAGTTTCAGCCTCGTCTTTTAAGTTGAGTTTGGAAATTTCATCAACCGCTTTCAACTTAGATTCACCGAGATCATCTTCCGCTACGTCGGATTCGACGATCGGTGATTGAGAATAAGTTTGAAGAATGTAATGATTTTCCCCATTCTCTGCTTTAACAGTGCCAGAAATGAAACTGCTGGCGACTGCAAGTGTTGCAGATGTTAATAATATCTTTCTTAATTTCAGAATGAATCACCTTCCTGTATTAGTTTCAGAAATTATAAGTAATCTTCCGGATTAACATAGTCAGACCACAAGCTTGTTGATAAACCGAAGTGTAGGTGGCTTCCTGTAACATATCCAGTTGAGCCTTGCAAGCCTATAACATCTCCAGCTTTTACGGTGTCACCGACTTGAACTCGTCGAGAACCTTCCTGAAGGTGCCAAGAGTAAGAGTACAACCCATTGTCGTGCTTGATGATGATTCCCTCACCTATCCCCTGATCACCGGAAGAGTAAACAACCTCACCATCACGATAGGCTAGGATAGGAGTGCCATCTTCACCAACATAGTCCACACCGTTGTGAACATCCGAGTAGTATTGTCCATTGGTCAACAGAAGATTTCTAACCTCTCCGAATACTGAAGAAATATGGAATTTTGCGTCTCCCATCGGGTGAACCTGCTCTTTCCGTGCCGGCTCTGGCTCACGAAGTTCATCTAACTGAATCAAACCGGTATCTCCAATATTTTTAGTAGAAGCCATTAGAGAAACAACTCTTTCGTTGTTTACAGAATTTTCATTGTAGTTTACACTATAAGATCCCGTTGCTGGTGTCGAAGTAAGGGTGTCTGTTGTTTCTGTGTCAACAGTATAACTATGATTGACCGAATAGCTTACGACCTCATCTGCTGCTACTGTCTCAGAATATAATCCGATTCCAGCTAAAACAGTTCCAGCTAGAATACCTTTTGCAAAATTACTTTTCAAACTTCACCAATCCTTTCTTTTTAGACTTGATTATTACTATTTTAACAAAAAAAACAATTCTGCGCAAGTTACAGAATTGTTACGAAAATCATTTTATAAAACCAAATCATTGATAACAATATCTATTGGAAGTTCTGGAGTTGTTCCAAATACAATTGATATGTTATTATTCCGATTGTAGCTACTAGATAGAAATTCTTCTCTAAACTTATCATAGTAAGGATTTGGAGCCAAATCTATAGACTCAATAATGATTTTCTCTACATCGCTAAAGAAAATCGGATATTTCAACAAATCGTTTTTAGTTCGACTGTTAATATTTAAAAGACTGGAAGAACCTGTAACAACCACAGATTTTGGATTTAGTTTTTTACCAAAATACTCTACTAAAAAGTTTAAGTAGGTATAATAATATGACTCAGAGATTTCAAACCTAATTCTTTTTCTTGAAAAATCAGTTGAAATTAAAGTTTCGGTTAACTTCATATTCAAGCAGTATCGATAAATAAGTGCTAAAATCTTTCCGAGTATCAAATCTTCCTCTTGGTATCCGTCTTCTACGAGCAAACGTTGATAAACATCAATGGCACGTTTGATCCGTTCATCACAGTCTTCGAAGAAATAAACTAGTAATGAGTTTTTAGATTTATTAGAAAAGTCGGCTAAGTAATCAAAAGATAATAGACTATTTCTTTGACACTCTGGCAAAAGATTCAAAAATCTTTCATCACATATATTTTCAATTGTATAAAAAAGTTTGTAATTGATTTGATGAGTGTTAGCCACACTGGAATAAGGATCTTCCTCTTCATAAGAGGAAATTCCCACAAAGCTAAGAATTGCTAAATCAAAAAGTAAATCCTTTTCTTCCTTTGTAAAATCACTCGCAATTTTCACAAATTCTTTTGTGAGCCAGCGGGAGGCACGTGAGCCTTTTTTTGTAATTGAACTTAGTGAATTGTAAAAACAATGCACTTTTCCTCGACTGTCAGACCAATTAACGATTGATTTTTTATAGAGCTCAACATATTTGTATAGTCCGCTTTTAGTTTCTGCTAGAAAAATATCATCTAGGATAGCACCAAATTCTTCTGGTATTTCTCCATAATGGCAGAACAAGGCAGAAATATAAAAATAGTTAGTAGTAAAACTATCAAAAAAACGTCCACTAACGCTGGATTTACAATAATAGGAATAAACTCCACGTAAAGCAATTTCTGGTAATATCTTATTTTTGATAAAATAAAGCACATACTCTCTCAATGACAAAATGTTATCATCTGAATGAATATCCAAATTGATTGCTAAGAATCCACCACTCAAAACAATGTAATCTGGAACAGACCCGTTTTTGTTGTGAAATTTTTAGTCAACCCAGTCTAAACCCTCACTTGGAGTATATAGACGATCAGGTCTAACACTTCTTGTTTCATAAATCTCAATTTGGTTTTTCTTTAAATTCAAAAGAATTTCGAGCGATTCGTCGTCCTTTCTTTCATCACAAAAAAGAAGGACATTATCCAAACTTGATTTTATTTTATCTATTAAAAAAGTTGTTATATTATTTTCTTTTGTTGACTTCAATACCAAAACTTACACCTAGTCTTTCAAATTTTTTCTTATCGCTTATTCTCTACTAAAATAATAACAAAAAAATCTGTTTCTGTCAATAATTCAGCTAGTTATTTAATCTACTATAATTTAAGAAAAAATACTAGCTACTGTTGTAGTTTTAGAAAGAAGGAAAATTGATGGATATTAAAATATTAAATTTTAATTTTAATAAAGAAAATCTTGAGTCGGAGATTAAGGTTCAAACTGAAGATGTGGTTCTTGTTCTTGACATCAACTACAACGACTTGGAATTGTTGGATGAAGACAAATCTCCGTTCTGTAATATCGAAAGCAAGTTTGAAAAGCACAATTATCTACTTTCACTTAAAAGTGATACCTGCCAAGTTCAAGAAACTGAAAAATTCAAGAAGTTTATTGCTTTTTTGGAAAAATCCAAAAAGTTCAATCAAAAGTATCTTGACGATATCAACCCAATGGATCCTGATACTATGTTTCACGGTGCTCCGTATGAATCATTCGTGTCAGAAAATCAAAACTTTGGATTTTGGGAGGATTAAAGATGATTAGTACAAAGAATTTTTCAGATTTCTTTCCCGGATTAATTGAAAAGTTAATCAAGGATCTTGATGATGATAAGGTGTTACGGGATAATCCTTTTAGAGTTGCAAAGGTTTACGTCCTAGTTTATTCTATCAGTAAAGATGAGTTCTTCTTATCTAGTGAATCAACATTTGATAGGAAATTTCGTGATTTTTATTCAGGTATGTTCGACGCCGACCTGATCCCTCTTTTTCGACTTCAAGACGGAGAGTTTTTAGATAAAACTCCGAAACCAAAGTTTAAAGAAAAAATTAAAAGTGTGGTTGAAAAAGATATTATTAATAATAATCTTTTAATCGACTCTTATTGGGGGATTTCATTCTTCGAGTCTATTAGCGGAGAAAAGTTTAAATCAAAAGAAAACACTCTTTTGAAGATTCTTCTAAAAAAGGTTCAACAATCCGGAAACAAAAACATCTTTGATGAATTAAATTTAGAACATCCGTTCTACAAACATCTAACAAATTTATTAAAAGTTGAATTGGATCAGTTAACTCTCGAAGGTTTTTCCGGGGTTTACGATGTTCACCAGTATCAATGTTTCTTCTCGAAGAAAGATAATGGCGGTTTTATCAAAGAGCTATTTGGTTCTGACTATTCAAAAGAGTTTTTGAATAATTGTTATAAAATTTTTAAAGATGATAATCGGGACCTTTCTTATCTCTACAACCTAAACCCGGATCTTCACATTTGGGATGATAAGTTTGATGAGATTAGCTCGAAGTTCTTCTTTAATAATCAGTATCAATTTGTTGGGAAATCTGATCTCGAATTGTTTGTTGCAAAAAAACTTCTAGAAAAAGGAGAAAAGGTTTTATTTGAACATTCTGATTTTATTGAAGCTTTATCTTTCCTTGATTTGATTAAGGAAAATAAAAACTTAACTGTAAAAATTACAGATGGTAATGCAGGTGAACTAGCCGAGCTTTCAGATTATTATGATGAAAGTCGATTGAGTTACTTCGAACAGCACTTATCAGAAAACAACCTTTACGTTCCAATTTGTTTACCAGAAGATGAGCAAGCAACTATACTAGAATATTACAAGGAATATTCTGAAAACACTCAAGTTGAAATTGCTGAGTTTTGGCGTGATGTTGTGGATCTTTTATCTTCTTACAAAGAACTTCTTGACGCAGGATTTTTCGGAACCTTAGATCTAGAAAGTGTTATTTTAGAAGAATATCAGGAACAACGTTATATGGATATAGAGTTAGAATCATATCGTTACAGATAACTAAAAAAAGGAGTTTTAACTCCTTTTTATTTTTTTACTGATGGTTTACAAACATATTGTAGTTCTTACCACTCTTGTCACGCTTGATTAAAATATCAATGTCTTTCAAAGGTAACTTGTCCTTTTCGTAAAGTTTACGTGAGATTATAATCTTATCACTCGTCAAAACGGATCCGATTTTAGGATAATCAATATACACAATTCGTTGTCGTACTGGGGCCGCAAGGATATCCTCTGGAATTTTCACATTACCAATAGGAATTTCAATTTCTTTGTCCTTTAAATTCTTCTCCTCTGAGAAATATTTCACAAAAATTGACGAGTTCTCACCGGTTTTAATTCTAGTGACCTCTCCGTCAATGAAAATTTTGCGAATTGTGAAGTCCGTGTTGTTATTCCGCAAATACAGTTGAAGACCACGTTCCTGTTCTGGACTAAGTTCAGATGGGAGTTTAGGCTTTGATAATTGCAGTATGACAACCGATAATACTGTTAAAGTAATAAGAATGATACTTAGGTTCGCATTACCAGCGAACGAGTTCGTGTATTTTTCTTCCAAGAAGCTAAGTACAGGATCTTTTTGAATGTAAGCAAAATACGAAAGAATCATCCCTCCGATTGCGATAATAAAACTCCAAACGCCAATATTCTTACGCTTGTTAAAAAGTTTCTTGAAATATCGAGCCTGTTTGCGATCCTCGTTGGTTTCAGGTAACGAAAAATTCTCAGACTTGTTGATAATTCGAACAACTTCTTTTTCGTTTGTTAATTTTTCAGATTTCAAAACGACATCTCCTTTGTTTGTTTGATAAATATATTATAACAGCTTATCATCGCCCTGTCAAGTCTTCTATAATTCAAGAAAATATTTCTTAAAAGAAAGAAGGAAATTAAAATGACAACAGAAAAAGCTAAAAAAATCAGCAATCTAATTGAAAAAGTTTTCGAAGAGTCTCTAAAAGACTCAAACCAAGAACTTGTATCTAAACTCGCAAAGGATTTAAATATCTGTAAACACACAGCAAAAACGACTCTAAAACTCTCTACAATTATCATCGAGTCCGTGGAGAAGAAAGGTAAACAAAAGGGTGTTTATACACTCGTAACTCTTGAACAGTTACAGAATTTTGTACCCTCTGGAGTAGTTTTAGAACAAGTGTTCTTCTCAGACTTTGAAAATCAAGCAGAGGGAACCGTAAACGCCTTGACAGATGGTGTGGTAGATTGTTCAGGAAAACTACTGCAATCTATTATGGCAGCACGTGTTGTTTCAAAAGCAAAATCCGGAATGGATCACGCAAAGTGGAAATCCTTGTCAAACCGGATTCGTCTTCAAAAAGATAAGTCCTTGAAGGATTTGCAGGCTGAATTACTTAAAGTTTTATAAAAAATAAAAGGAGTTTATTAACTCCTTTTTTATTATCTTAATATCCTCCGTATGAGTATGTTCCCCAAGAACGAAGCAATGCCCAGATATCTCCACCAAATCGGTTGTTTACCTGATTGTTGAGGAAGTTTCTGTGAGAAGCTGGTGTATCGTAACCGGCATAACCATCTCCAGTCTGACCAAATCCAGCACCCTCAATTCTATGAATTACATAAACAGCTTCCTCTACTGATAGTGAGTTGATTTTTGCGTCAAGCCCATATTGAGCGTGATACCAAGATCCGTTTGCGTGTCCTGGAATAGCTAAAAGATGGTTGATAACATCTTGCGCACGTCCCGTAGCAGACTCCACCAATAGACCGTCAGCACCAAAGTAAGGACTTCCTGAATTAGTAGAAGCCGGAGCTACGTAGCTTTCATCAGATGTTTGATTGCTAGGTGATTCTGATCTTGCTTGTGATTGAGATTGACGTTTGCTTTCTTGAGCCTCACGTTCCTCTTTCGCCTTAACCTTTTCCTCTAGCTCCTTGATTTGTTTTTGAAGCTCTTCTTCTGATTTTTTTGCAGCGGTTAGATCATCTTCTGCTTTTTTGGTTTCCTCTTTTAACTTTGTAACCGTTTTTTGAGTTGATTCTAGTTTTTGTGAAGCAACTGCTTGTTTTAAGGCAACCACATTAAGATTTTCTTTTTCCGCCTTTAATTCTGGGTGGTCGATATCAACCTTTAGTGTTTCGATTTTTTCTCGAATATTATCAGGAATTGGTGTGCTAGAGTCAGCCTCTACCATACTTCCTCCTAGCATAATTCCAGAAATAGCCAATGCTGTACTTAATCCAGCTACAAGTTTTTTTCTTTTATTACTAGTAATCACTGTTCACCCCCAAGTTTTTCTTCGAGTTCTTTTTTCTTTTGCTCAAGACCCTCAACGTTAGATTTCTTTTCGGATAGCTGACCTTCAACATCCGCCTTTTTAGTCTCGGCTTCTTTTAGTTCCGTTTTTGCCTTATTATTATTTTCCTCAATAGAGTCAGTCTCGTCTTTAACACGATCAGTCTCTTGACTTAAAACACTTTGAGCTTCTTTAATCTTAGCTTGTTTGTATTGATGTCTTGCAAACAAACCGCCTAAAGTGACAAAAACTAATAAAATACTGATTCCTGTAACTAATTTTCGTTTGTTAAAATTTCTCAACATAATCCTCCAATTTTATAAAATCACACCCTAGATTGTGGCAGGTTTCTTCTAAGATGACGACATCATCTTTGTTAATTCTGCTAGATCCGTAAAAGATAACGGTGTGATATTCATCAGTCAAAATCTTACGTACCGACTCGTGTATGTTCGGATTTGTTAGAATTTCAACTGTACTCTTTCTAATTTTATTATTGTTGTTGTGCTTAAATTTGTTACAAATCAGTAACATTTTTTCTTTAATTGTTTCAGTTTTGTTAAGTTCTGAAACTATTTCAGCAAGATGACTATCATCTAGCGGTGGAATCCGGTTCCCATTTTCGTCAACCAAAAATTGCAAGAAGGACAAGCCACGAATTAGATCCTCCCTATCAATAGAATAAGGGGAAACTTCCAAATTTGAATTGCCAGACCAATTCTTAAACCACGAAAAGTTTCGTATTCTATCTGAGATGTAACTGGAAGAATAATCGAGTAAATTTGCCACGTCTTTTATAGAGTAGGTATCTTTCACCAGAGTATCTAAAACAACGATTTTTTGACCCAGTTTTTCTGTTTCTATTTCAGAAAAATTCCGGTCTGGAGATAACATAGAGGAGGGTGGTAGTGCTGGAATTAATTTAGAGTCAACAAAGCTGTAAATTGATTCGGGAGAGGGGAAATCTTGTTCACGAATGCGAATCAGAGGAATTTCATTTTCTTTGCACCATTCTTCCTTTTCCTTATCTCGCTCTTTTAGATTTTTATCATCAAAAATAACCTTATCTGTATAATGCTGCTCCCCATCGTATTCAATGAGGCAGACTATATTTTCACGATTCGGCCCTTCACCTGAAAATATTGCAATATCAAAGCGCAATCTACCATCGTGGGAATATTCTTCTTGAAATTTAACTCTACGTCTATGGAGAGCTTCTTTTAAAATCATTGAATTTTTAGATACAATAACCATACTGTCACCTTCTGAAATTTTATCAACTTATATAGTTTACCACAAAACAATTAAAAAGTCAAAACGCAGGTATATATACCTGCGTTTTAGAAAACTATCTAAAAAATACTCCACGGGGCGCACGACCACTAGTCGCACGTGAGTTAAACTTAATATTATTTAGTTCACTGATATAAGAATATAAAAATCGGCTATTTGATTTAAGAAGCCAAGTTAGTGGTGGAACCATTTTAACTAACTTGTAAGTAAACCCAGAAATAAACGAAACAGTTTTACCAGTTTTAACTGTTATTGAAATATTAATACTAGGGATTGTTCCACGTTCGTATTCTTTAATCATCCACTTTAAGAATTTTAGATGATATCTGTTTAAAACTGAACTAAACTCAGCCTCGTATAGTTTCAGATGTTTCAGGAAGATTTGTTTCTGTTCGATTACAGAAAGGAGGTCTTCTTCGTTTTTACTTTTTAGTAAGTCTTCCATTGCAAAAACACAAAAATGACCAGAACCAACAGGCCCGTTTAGGATATGTGAAAACATTTTTGTACCTACTTTTTTACCGTATGAGTCAATTTCAATAATATTACAGTAATTCTTTAATAGAAATGACAGAAAGTAACGGGAACTATCCTTTAAGTTTTTATCTTTTAAAAGCGGATCATTCAATAATCGGTCTGCTTCCATATTAAAATTCTTCAACAATTCTTGTTTATCAGAATTATTATCTGATAACAAGTTGTTTTTTAACTCACAAGACAACCAACATAACTTTTCGAAACTCGTGATATTTTCATACTTAACAAAAGAGTCTTTTACCTTTTCTAAATAAACAGTTGATGGATTTAAATTTATTTCAAGATCAGAAGCTAAGATCATAAAAAGATCATCAAACAATTCATCAGGAAAAATAGTTTTTGAGATTATATAGCTATCCTTATTGTAAGAAATTTTGCGAAGAGAATTTGTATCCTCGATTAAATTTTGAAGTTCGTGGGTACTGTTGATTAGAAACCCCTTTCTCAATTTAATCGTCTTACTATTGTATGTAATACTTTTCTTCTCATCCAAGGTGGATATATAATAACCTTTAATGTTGTAAAAAACTAATCCTTTTGAAAAAATAGTATCAGAGTCGACGATTGGTATCGTTTCTCTGTCAACAATCTTTGTTAATAAAGAATTATCTAAATCATCCTCTATCACCCCGCAATTTTCTTTCAAAATAAGATCGACGGAAGATTCAAGGTTGTTTACAACAAAAGAAAAGTCTAACAGGTCGTTATAACTGTATGAAACCGCTCTAAAAAACGACCCTGAATTTTTATCAAACTCCATTCTGGAATAAATCCAGTCAAACCATTCTGAATCTGATCTAGATTGTATTTCCTTCTGAAGCTCTTCCAGGCTTTTATAAAGTTTTGTCTCCTCGATATTGAAGTTTGTTTTCTTTGAAGTTAAAACCATTCCAACCCCCTTTTTATATTTTTTATCTTTAGAATATCATAATTCTTATATTTATTCAAATTTAAAAATAAAAGAAATCTTCTTTAAAAGGTCTTCTTTACTATTTATCCCGAACCTTGGCGTAATTAAATAAGAACTTACCGCTAACATTAATAAATTTCGTAAAATATGGGTTTTTATTTAAAAAGGATGAGTTTTTATAAATAAAAACTGTCTTTTTATAAAAAACTTCATTTTCAAACCATAAAATTAGATTCACAGAGGGTACTGTTCCAGATTTGTATAAAAAGATCATATTTTTTAAAAATTTTAGATGATGTTTGTTTAGTGCTTTACCAAATTCAGAGTGATAATATTCTAATTGCTCTAGAAGAATTTGTTTTTGTTCAATTAAAGAAAATGGCATTGATGTGCTATTTTTCTCTGTATAAACAACATCTGTGGAAAAAAATGACATCCAAGCCATCGTTCTGTCAATAAAAAACATTGAAGTGTTTATTGTATCTCTAAAACCATCTTTAATAATAGAAAAACAATAATTTTCTACAAGAAACCAGAAAAAACAATTCGATAAATAATTGTCTGATTTTGATTGTTCAATATTGATATACAAAAAGTTATTTTTGGCAGATATAAACTCTTGTAATTTTTGAAGATCAGAAAGACTACTTTTAGAAGTTGACTGCCTGTAATAATGATTGATCCACAAGAGACGTTCAAATTGGGCAACATTCTTAAACGAGAATAGAGTTTTATCATCACTAAACAAAATTGACTTTTGAGGTTCTAAATTTTGATTTAAGTTCGATACAAAATCGGCAAAAAGTTCATCGAAAATTTCATCGGGGAAAATTGTCTCTGAGATTAAAAAAGAATTGTTTGAAAAATTCATACCGTACAAATCACAGCTTTTTGAATCGGAGTTTTCATTTTTATTAAAAAGGCAAATTACCCAATCTATTTTTTTATTTCGATTATTAAGTTTAATTGAATATTTTTTATTGATATTCGCAACCTTGTACCCGTCAACTATATAAGTTTCAAATTGATTTGAAAATATGCTGTCAGAATTTTTATTAGATATCACATCTCTATTTACAAATTTACTCAAGGAACCATTATTAACTTTTGATAAAATTGAATTTCCATTCTCATTTTCTTTTAATACAAGGCTAACTGTCAAGTCTAACTTGTTTATTAAAATAGAAAAATCAAAAATTCCGTCACTATAACCGCTTAAATTTCCGGATAGTCCATCTTTGGTTTCTTTTTGTAGTTTTCTATCCCAACATTTTCTGGAATAAATCCAGTCGAACCATTCTGAATCTGATCTAGACTGAATGTCTTTCTGTAATTCCTTAAGATTCTTGTAGAATGTTGTATCTTTTAGAGAAAACTTCAAATCTTCCGTCTTTAAAACCATACAGCCACCTTTTTCTTTTTTTATCATTTTATCACAAAATGAAATTTAAATCAATAAAACAACAAAAAAAGAGGTTTGCACCTCTTTTTAATATTAATGTTGAAATTCAACATTATTTGGTGAGCAAACCATCTGAATTGATACTTGACCCAAGAAGTTATTCACCTCTGGTGTACCAGCAGCTGAGAAGCTAGTTCCCGGTTCCACTTCACGAGGAAGATCATCCGGTGCGTTCCACACAACGATATCGATACCTTCCTTAGTGAGATACTTAAGGTGAGGTTTTAATTCACCCTTGTTAGCTTTACCCATTTCTTTTACTTGGTCAACCAATAAATTCTCTACCTCAACAACTGGGTATGGGAATCCAGCACCAAAAGGTGCATATTGGTTCAAGTCACGCAAGAAATCGATATTTACATCACCTGGCTTCAATACGAGATCCGGAACGATCTTATTAGAAAAGTCTTTTGGAATAACCTTATCAAATTGCTTTGTTAGTCGTTCAGTAAACTCATCCAAATTTCCCGTTGGAATTGACAGACCGGCAGCGCCCGAGTGTCCCCCCATCTTGATAGTTAAATCACGAATAACCTCAAGATTTTCAATAAGATTGAAACCTTCTGGACAACGAGCAGAACCTTTCAGAACACCATCGTGACCTTCTGTAAATACAACAGATGGACGATTGTACTTTTCTGTAATTTTTCCAGCTACAAGACCGATAAATCCGTCACCTAACAAGTCGTCACGAATCACAATCACTGATTTACCAGTATGATCTGTCTCGTTCGCACGAGCAAAGGATTCGTTGGAAATTTGCTTACGCTTTTCGTTTACACTGATAAGAAATTCAGCCTTTTCACGAACTTCAGCAGTACTAGTTGACAAGAACGTTTCAACACCGGCACTAGCGTCACCAAACACACGACTCTGTGCGTTTAGCATTGGCGAGAATAAGAAACCGAAATCCTTTTCTGTGAATACGTGATCAGCTTCCAATTTCTTAGAACGACGCAGTGATTCAATCATCGCAACCCAGGCGAATCGCAGTGGATACTTACTTTGTCCGTTAAAGATATCCAAAGTTTCCTTCAAATACACACGGTTTTCATAAGTCACGTTCATCACGTCTGAGATTACAGAAATTCCCGCAAAATCAACAAATGATAGAAACTGATCCAAGTGTTCAGGACAGTATTGTTTCGCAAATTCACAGAAGAGTTTGTAAACTACAACTGTTCCAGAAATGCCCTTGAACGGGTAATCATCATCTAAGCGGTTAGGATTAACAATTGCTTTTGCTTCCGGCAACTTACCATTGTCTAAAGGTAGGTGGTGATCGGTAATAAGCAATTCCAACCCCTTTTGTTTTGCATACTCTGCGGCTTCAAAAGCAACGATACCGTTGTCACAGGTGATAAGAACATCAGTTTTTGGATTTCGCAATAGAACCTTATCAATGACTTTTGGTGTGATCCCGTAACCATCCTCGAATCGATGAGGAATGTAATACATAACCTTCGCAGGGTTAGGATTTTCCAATTTCTCGTTAAGAATTTTAATTGCAAGCAACAAGAATCGGTACAATGATGATGTTGAATTTACACCATCCGTATCGTAGTCTCCAATGATACAAATACGTTTACCTGAAGTAGCAATCACTGCAATCTCATCGATGAATTTCTGGGAGTCCTTCATCAGCAACGCACTCGGAATTTGTTCCCGAGTCATATTTAAAGCAAGGGGATCCTTTTCAATCCCGGTTTGCTGGATGTATTTTTTTACATTTTTATCCATTAGTTTTTAACCTTCTTTCCTCCGTATTTTTATACGAAAATTTATTTTCTAAAATTATAAAAGAAAAATCTCTACTGAAATAAAATCAGAGAGATATCTCTTTATTTTCGGTTATATATATGAAAAAATTAAAAGTGAAAATAACGTTTGGCGATCCTCAGTGTGGGATTCGAACCCACAACTCCACGCTTAGAAGGCGTGTGCTCTATCCTGTTGCGCTAACCGAGGTGAATGTCCCAAATAGGGACTAGAAAGTTTTATTTGGTCAAGTTCTTATTATCGATGGAGAATATGTCCACGATAACGCCGTCCTTTTTGTACGATCGGATTAGAATCGATTTTTTCTTTGATCTTCTTCTGAGATTCTTTAATATCTTCTTCTGGAATAATTTGAGCGACAATTGCACCTGCACCAATTAAAGCTAGTGCTACAGTTCCTACTACAATTCCAGTTACGAGTTTCTTGCTCAAGAGTGCTTACCTCCTAACTTTTTGAAGTTATAACTATTTTGACGTCTTCCTGGGAATAAATCCCCAAGATTCCCATTTATTCATTGATAAATGCACCCAGTTCTCGTCTTTCGTTTTTTAAACCAAAAACGACTGTCGTATTGACAATGACCTACTTTAGATAAAGACCCAATCTCGGTATGTGTCTGAGTATTGGAAGTTTCACAAGAAGATGTTATCTCTGGTGAGATACTATCCTTTTTTTCTTGTGCAATAACGAAGGAGCGTCAGTCCCTCGGGTTTTATGGTCTTTTCCTTGACTTTTTCATACAACTATTATAACGCACTTTTAATCCCAAGTCAATAAAAAATATTATAATTTTTAAAATAAATTTTAAAAAACCAGTGAGTCTGGTAGAAAGAAGGTTAAAAGAAAATGAAAAAAAATGAAATCGACCCGAAGGAGGTAATCCACTATTACGTGGATGGTGGCGTAAAAAGCCAGGTTGGCGTTGCAGCTATTATTCGAAAGGGATTTGGTTTAAAACCTCACCAAGAGGTTCGTGTATACAAATCTTCAAAAAATAAAAGCACAACTGATTGTGAAATTCGTGCAGTTGAGCTTGCAGTTGAGGACGCACAGAAAAATGGTTTTGATTTGCGTAAAGTGGTGATCCATTCGGATCAGATGGCACTTGCTAAATCAAAAATTAAGGATAAGGAAGCTCGTCTTTATGTCTTTCGTGAGAAACTAAAAGAGCTTGGTGTAACGGTGGTTTACACACAATCCACTCACAACTTAGAGGCGTTCGAGGGGATTCCTGAAGAAAATATCCCGAAACGGGTTTTGAATAGCCTCGCTGTTCACAAACTTGTTACAAGTTCATTCCGCAAACGCAATCGTTATCAAAATCACGTTTGCAAACGGAATCGAAAAAATAAAAATAAAAAAGCAGCTTAACTTTCTAAGTTGCTTTTTATTTTTTGTATTTATTCAGATTCCACAAAAATTATTCTTGGTATTCTGCTTCCTTTTTTATAAAAGTAGTACTTTAATCGAATACTTTTCGGATCATTGTTAAACTTTAAATTATTGTAAACATCATCATCAATATGGACGATTGTTCCATTTAAATGATTATTTCCAAAGAAAGCTTCATTGAAGGCTGGTTTTCCCCTAAAGTTAGAGTAAGTGACTGAATAACCCCTTTTGCCAATAAATTTAATTATGTCAACAGAATACCTGGGGCCCCACTCGTCATTAACACTATCACCTTTTAATTTCTTATCAATATAAACAACTTCATCGGTTTCGGTTGTTAGATTTGAATTTATGTAAAAGTGTGAAATTCCAACGTATAAAAAAGCAATAACTGCAAATGACAGTGTAGTTGAAACTAATGTTTTAGTAAATTTAATTGTTTGTAATCTAGAAGTTTCTTTTTTCTTTCTATTATCCCATAATTCAACAGCAATTGGGATTGTTCTTATGCACATAGTGAAATACATAATGAATAACAAACCAACCAAAACCAATTCCCTCTCGATTAATAGGTAATCAAAAAGAGATGTTATCGAATTTATAGTGTCCAAAAGACATCCAAATATAATCTCAAGTATACCATTAACTTGGTATTTTATTGTATCCATTAATTATCCTTTCAATTTAAAAGACTACAAACAACAGCTAACAGTCGAGTTAACAGTCGCCAACATCAGATCGTTAATTCCACTACCATTACCACTGTCATCATCACTATTATCATTATCTTTTTCTGATTTTGTAACTTTTACATCTTTTACATTATTCTCAACTCTAGCTATAATGTTATCGTCGTCAAGCCAGAATCGTTGTTCTATCGATTTCTTTCCTGAATTTATTTCAGATGAGAATTTCAATATATCCTCAACCCCTAGAATTTCAACATCCTCAACCCGGTCTCCGTTAAAGTATAAAGCTGATTCCTTTGTCTTTCTTAAGATAAAGATTTTAAATCCATTTTTGTTTTTGATAGTTATATTATCTTCTTCTAAAGAAAACTCGTCCACCTTATTCTCCCTAAAATTAAGGCGGTGAGATTCTAAATTTTTAACAGGAGTATCTTCTCTTTCTAACCTATTCCTTTTATATATCTCAAAACAAAGATAAATCACGTAGGCTATTATAAGAAAATAAACTATAGCCCCAATTATAGCTATTTTATCCATTATGTTATTCATTACAAAACCTCTAAATTAAAAATTTAATCGTCACATACGATAAATGCCCAAAATAACAAAATAAAAAATATAGACGTAACGAGAAGACTTTGTGTTGCAGTATATATAAAAACTGATATAAATCCAGCATAGGCAAATCTCTCAAACAGATAGAAGAATATTTTTCTGAATCGTTCTGGTATATTATCCACCTAAAACCTCCTACTTAATAAGTAATATCGAAATCCTTAACAACTGTTTCTTTGTTTACAATTTGAACATAAACATTATCTAAAGATCCGTCTTCGTGAAAAAGGTAAGAGGTTTTTAGAAATTTATCTTTATTCTTGATGGCTTCCAATTGATCTTTTGAGATGATATATCGTTTTGTTGGAATACCATCTTCTTTTTTATCATTGTGATAAACGTCCAATTCGTTTTTTTCTAAATTAATTTTGATTTTATAATCATCAGAATTTTTAATAGTCAAATCTTTATTTTTCAAAGAAACCTGTTCCACTTCAAGATATTTTATGTATACGTCTCCCTTAGTTATGTGGATTTCATCAATCGTTACTAAATAAACAATAGGAATAAATATTGCTCCAAAAGCCAAAGAAATAGCTATCAATAATATTTCTGAAAGTCGTTCACCTAATATATTATCTTTTTTAATTGCATTTTTGTTATATAGGCGTACAATTAAATATATTATCACAAATATTGCAATAAACGCCATAAAATTATATATGTTTAAAACCATTAAAAATTCTCCTTAATAATTAACCTCAAAATCTTTTTTGTGTTTATTGTCTTCTAGAATCACATCAACACCAACGAGCGCACCATCCTTAGATTTGAAGATTTTTGTTTTTACAAATTTATTTTTATCTTTAATATTATTTAGATTACTTGTATACCAATATAATCCATTAACTTTAACGCCGTCCTCTCTTTTGCCGTTATAATAAACTTCCGTATTCCATCCGTAAAGATTAACAACAATCTTGTAACCACCGTCATCCTCTATGATTGCGTTATCACCATCACGATATACCTTTTTCGCTGCAAAAACTTCAGTTGTTTTTTTATCTGAAACAAGTTCAGTATTGATATTATTAATGTCAATAGAATCTGGCGAACAATTAACTTTGATAAATACAAAAGAAAAAATGAAGAGCATTATAAATGTTGCACTTATCACCCCAAAAGCCTTTTTATATTCCTCATCAAAATAATAATTTTTATAAAAATAAGTTAATCCAACAGCTAAAATAGCCATCAATATAAAAGAAGATAAATTAGTCATTCTGTATTCCTTTCATAATAAACTAATATTTTATTTCAAAATCATCTTTATTTTTGTTTTTGGATATAGAAATTTGAATATTTTTTAATACGCCATCTTTAGTGATCTTGTAATTTGTACTCAATAATAATTCATTGTTCTTAATACTATCAAAATTTTCCTTCAAAACCTGCAAACCATCAATGCGAACATTATTTTGCTTTTCGTTTTTGTAGTAAACTTCTTCGGATCCTTTTTCTAAATCAAAAACAATTTTGTAATCATCATCGTTATAAATTGACACAGTATCCCCAGTCTTTACCACACTGATTATCCTCTTTTCTTGTGGTTCTATTTGATAATTTTGATTAGTAATGTTTTTTACAGTCGCATACAAGAAAAGAGATGTTAAAACCGCACCAAACGACACTCCTAAAGTGGCAAGACCAAAATGCAAACGATCATCATCAGATAAATATTGATTGTTGTTGCTCGCTTTTTTTACTTTATCCCAAGAATAAAGACCGAAAAAAATTGTTATTAGGGCAAACATAATAGTCCCGAAAATTAAATCCTTCATTTTTATACCTTTCAAAACTCAACTTTTTAACCATCAATTAATATTCTAATATTAAAAACATACTAATAATCAATATCAAAATCGTTAGGTGTCAATTTGAAATAAACCCCAACAAGTTTCCTGTCACGTTCTTGAAAATCAAAGGTTGTTTGAGTCTTATAACTTTTGTTTCTGATTTTATCAAAAGAATGAAATAACTCAGAAAAACCATAAAACCTCACACCCTCCAATTTCTCGTTATCTTTATAAACTTCGTAGGTATATTTATTTTTACTTGTGTTTTTTTGAATTAGTATTTTGTAACCGGATTCGTAAGTGATTGTAAAATTGTCATCTTTAACTGATAAATTTTCAGCGCTGATCACCTTGGATACTACCTTGTTAGTTGGGGCAACTGTATCAAATCCCTTACCAAGTGTCTCCCAACCTTTACCATTGTTAATAGATAAAGCTAATCCAGAAATAAGCGCAATTGTTAAACAGGTAGCAACACCTCTCGGGTTAAGTTTTTCAACATTCAGTAAAATAACAACTGATAATATCAATAAAATTAAAAAAATATAATAAATCATAAAATAAAACCTCTCTTATTAAAAGAATAAAATCTAATATTCAACCTTAAAATCATCTTTATTTTTGTTTTCAATAACTTCAATATATACAGATTTAACATCACCTTTTTTGGATATTGTGTAGTCTGTATTTACAATCAAATCTTTATTTTTGATATATTGATATTTATCTCTTAAATCCCAATATCCGTTAATAGTAACATTTTCCAATTTTTCACTATTATGATAAAGGCTCTCGGTGTTTTCCTTTAAATCAATCACAATCTTGTAGCTGTCACTGTTATAGACTGTAATTTTATCTCCTGACTTCTCAACAGCCGTTACCTGTTGAGATTTTGTTTGAAGTCTGTTTTCAGGGTCAAAATCTCCATTGATAAATAAAATAACTACAAGAATGGAAAATAATATTGAGGCGAACAAACCAATGACACTACAAATATATCGGTAACTATGATTATGTGGATAGTCCGGCTCGTCATTCTTTGATATCCTAATACCATACAACGAAAGAAGAGTAATAAATACAGCCGCAATAATAAAAATGATTAATAAAATAAATTCCTGTTCCATATTAAAACCCCACAATTCTTAGTTCGAAAATAGAACGAAAAATAGAACGAAAGTCTATTATGCCAAGATGATAAGAAATTAAAAAGCAAATTAATAAAAACACACTGGTAATTAATAACCAAATTGCAAACGGCCGTGTTTCGGACTCGTTGAAAATATTTTTAAAATCGGATTCTAAAAATGATAGCCAAAGTGAGTCTCTCAAGTCCTTATTTGTAAGTAAACAAAGAATCCTCAAGCCTCCAAAGAGAGATAAACACGCAAAAATAGTAGCTAAAGCAAACATAATAATATTCCTCTATAAAAAAAATATTTACAAAATAAAGGGTTTAATAAAATCAAAAGAATAATGATCTTATGTAATATTTTGAAAGCGACTTTTCATCATACTTTTCATCACCGCTGGAGCAGTATTTACGATATTGAAAATCCTTAAGCATACTCACATAAGTTAAATTTAAGAAAAAAGTTAAAACCATCAAAATCATACTCAATCCTATATAAAATTGAAATATAGAAAAAGAATCTTTATTTCTAGAATTAAGAAAAATCCCCACATCAACCCCGGTAGTATTAATCAATAATAATACAAATCCAATCAGAATGAAAAATAATTCAATAAAAAAATTGAGTTTAAATTTCTTTTTAAAATAAGATTTTACAAAAATATCATTTTCATCATCGTCTTCATCTTCTCGGTTACATAACCAAATTAGAAATAATGATATTAAAATTTGTACAAAAAGGAAAAATGTATTAAGATAAAACGCTTCAATCATACTGTATCACCTCAAATTTAATCTCATCCTAGTATATCATTTTATCATACAGTTGTAAAGCCTTAAACAAAAAAGAGTGCCCTTTGCGGCACTCTTTTAAACTAAAACTTTAAAATAAGAAGAATATTTTACGATGTACGGAACTAAAGGTATCTTTATTTTCTTCTGTTTTATTTATAGAATTAGGCATTGCTGAAATTATAACAGTGTAAAGTAGGCTAAATATTCCAATCACAAAACTAACAATAACTATATAAATTACAAACGGTGGGACATCTTTACTACCGTAAGACGATAGATCTCTGAAAAAACCGAAGTCAAAAATAAAGGCATTAACAATAGCAGTAATTAAACCGGCAATCATTACAAACAGGTAGTATTTCAATCCTGTTTCAAAAATTGAATAATCAAATTCTTGTTTCTTACAATAAGAAATCATATCAGTAGAAATACCAATCTCAACCAAAAGGATGATATTAATAATTAAAAAACCCCAAATCATACTTAGTACCTCTTAAATTAATCGTAATAATTAATACTTCTGTATTTATAATTCGTAAAGAAAACAAAACTTATACTTTCAACATTATCAGATTTATCCTTGAAGTGATACCTTATAAAAATATCCATCAATCCACTGTTTACCATTCGTGAGTTTTTCAACAGTTCATCCGTGTTTGAAACTTTAAGATTTACCTCTTTATTGTCAATTAATACTTTGTAGTTGTTGTGATCCTTTTTATCCACAACAATCTCGATCTTATGTTCATCGTTTGTAAGATGTATCTTTTTATCTACAATTTCAAATTCATCCACGCCAACTGTAACCTGACCTGCTGGATTATAAATGAATAAATAAAAACAAGCACACAACCCAATCCCTAAAGACATACAAAATAAAATATCTATATCCTGAAAAAAAATTCTTACTGCTTCTAAAAAAGATACCTTGTTTTTCTTATCTTTTGAATTATTTCTCTTTAAATTGTTACTTTTAAAATTACTTCTTTTTAAGTTCATCCTTACAACCACCCATTTTTATTAAAAAAATAACCACAAAAATAAAAAAATACACATCGTGGATATAAATGTCCAAACTAGAATTGGCTTGAAGTACTTGCTGTTCATCCATTTCTCAGGGTCTCGAGTCTCCAACGAATCCATCATTAGCAAAAGGTTATCCTTTTGAAAAATCATAAACATTAATGTAATGTTTGTAATTACAGTTACAAATAAAAACGTATACTCCAATTTCATATAAAAAATTCCTTTGTCTTTATATTATCAACTAATAATATCATAATCCCAATAAATTGTCAAACTCTGAAACAAAAAAAGAGAGATAATTCTCTCTCCTTAATTTATTACATCCTCAACCAACTCCTGAAACTCTTCAAGAGTAATATCTCCATTCTGTCTCAATTCCAGAATTGTTCTAATCTGATCAATAGTTTCAGAATGATCATCTTCTGGTTTTGATTCAGGCTTTGGAGCTTCCTTTTCTTTTTTAACTCCAGAAAGGAAGTCTCGTCTTGCTTGACTAAAGGTCTGATCGAAGGTTTTTGCGTCATTTAGCCAAAGACCATCTATTTCAAAGTCATTTCCAGTGCCTGGTACTGATATAGAATAACTAGAAATTAAACTTCCGTGCGGGTTGCCACCAGCAACGTTATTGTAATAAACATCCTCACGTTGTGTGTTTCCAAAATCGCCAAGAAGACCTCTGTTAAGAACAAGAACTCTGAGATCCGTAACAACCGCAAGTGCCTTTCTACCTTTATATTTACAAGGGACTAGTGAGTAAATTCTTTCCCCTTTGCTTAAGTATTTAGGAAGAGCCTTTAACTCTAACTTGACACCAAATAGGGTTGAGTTCCAGAATGGTCTCGAGATTCCCTGTTTCTTTGCAATCTGTACGAGGATCTTGTAATAATCATTATTAGAAATTGCCATCTCTAAATTCACCCTCCTGTTATTTATGGAAATTATAAAAGAACGTATCAGTTTACGCTCTTTTTATTTTATCAAATTTTTGTTAAACTTGCAAATACAATTGTGTAACCATCAGCACGTGTCTCCACACAGGTCTGTAGGTTTAGATTGTTTGAGTTGAATTGCGCTGTGATGTAATCACCATCAGCTTGAGATTCCACAAACCCGGTTCCACGACCACTATGGATCATTCGGATGATTCGACTCTCTTGGAATCGGTAGCGGTACTCGTTACCTTCTGAATCAGTAACAGTAACAATATCCCCGTCTGTCAATTGTTTGATAACACCCATTGGACCGTCATCGTGACCTGCGATAAGGGTGTGCCCATTAGGATTAAAATCACCACCCCAGGTTGTTGCAATGTTGTGATTTGCGTCGATCCCTGCTTGGCCGATTTCAGCCTCGTATGAGATTTCCATCCCTTTAATTGTTAAAGTTCGTGGTTTAACTTTTGTTACTTTAGGCTGAGTATTTTCTTCTGTGATAGGTTCAGTTGCACGAGCCTCTTCTGTCGTAGGTGCATAAGTGGTGAAAGTTGTAGCTTCTGTTGTAGACGTGGTGGCGGATGTTGACATTTCAGTCGTTACGGGAAGTTTCGCAATTTCTGCACCAGTATCAGTCGGTGTTTTAGCTAAAACAATAACAGCTGAGAGGGTTGCGACACCAGCAGCCAGGATTCCGGTATAAATTTTCTTTTTAATCATCTTACTAGTCATTTTCTTATTCAAATTCAAATCTCTTTCTGTGTAAATTTTAAAACAATTTCAGTATAGCAGAAGTGTTTCGATTTGTCAACAAAAAAAAATATTTTTTTTAATATTTTCTAAAACAAAAAAAGAACAAGAATTTAGTTCTTGTTCTTCTCTGCTACGACGAACCTCACATCATAACCTTTTTCAGTGACATACGTGCAGGTTTGTAGGATCGCGCTATCTTTGGAATTTAGCACATCTACCAATCTTTTTGAATCTTTCTTATTTTGGGGAACTCCACCACGCCCCAAACTTATCAACTTAAAGTCTTCTACACGAGTAACAGTATAACCTGTTATTAATCCCAATTCATCAGAAACGTCTATTTTATCTCCGTTTTTTAACTTTGTTATTTTATTAAAGGAACCTTCTTGATGTCCTGCGAAATGTTTTGTTCCGTTCTTACTTTTTATCAGCACTCCCACATCAGGATATTTATCTAACAAATCTTGTAAGTCCTGATCTCCATCTTTTGGTGATACGTATGATATCACCTCCTGTTTGTTTAACAGTATTTCTTGCTTCTTTAATTGATTTAGCAATTTACCTTCTAAAACTGCACCAGTGTAATGTTCAACTGGAATAATTTGAGAATAGTTTTGTGCCTGAGATAAATTCAGAAATAAAGTTAGAAAAAGATACCACAAAATCATTCTAAAGGATTATCTCCAAGGTAATTTTGCAATTTTTTAATTGCGTTATTATAAATCTTATCAACTTCATCAGTGCTGGAAGCCACACCTTCCTTAATCAATTTAGTCTTCACTTTATTTCTGAACCCTTGTGCGTCGTATAAGGATTCAAAGACGTAAAGTTCATTGTCAGATAAAGTTTCCTTTGCTCTATTAATTTCATCCATAATCTGTCCAGAAGCAACAACATCTACTGGGTCTACCTGATCCTTATCTTCTAACAGATCGACAAATGATGTCTGGATATCCGAATCCTTACCATCCCCATCAACTTCTGCGTCTAGAGATACAGCAGACTGACCCGCATTAATTACGATTCGCAGACGCTCTTCTGAAACCTCTAGAATACCTGCAATTTCAGCAACAGTTGGCTCTACACCAAACTCCTTGATATAATCAGTTGATAAACGAACCCAATTGTTATAAAGTTCTCGTGCTTTGTCTGGCAATCGAACCACACCCTGTCGTTTCAAAAGTTTTTGACAATAATTTCGAATCCAATAGGTGGAATAGGTGCTAAATCGAAATCCTTTTTTAAGATCAAATTTATCAATTGCATTAAATAGTCCAAGAGTACCCTCTTGATAGAAATCTTCCCAAGGAATAGAGTTGAACTTTGAATAGTTTGTGGCTATTGTAGCAACCAATCTGAGATTACTTGTTATAAGTATTTCTCTCGCCTCCTCATCACCTTTCTGAGCAAGCTCGACTAATCTATATTCCTCTTCCTTTGTTTCAATTAGGCTTGTGTGTTCCCGAAGGTTCGAGATGATAAAGCCTTTGTTATCATTAACTACCAAACAGCCCTCCTGTTTATCTTCTTAAGTTTTCTGCCATATTTACGCAACGCTTTCGTTGACCGCAAATACTTGTTTCTCTCCCTTCTTTTTTTAACAAATTTTGGAAATAAAGTTTTTAAAAGTTTATTGAAAACGTTTCTCCAGTAACGCTGACCAAGAGTCATTGCGCCACCATCTTTACTTCCATTATATCCATTGTAATAAGAATTGAATAATTCTACGTAGTAACCTTCACGTTCACGACGTTTATCATAGTTTTTTACAACCTCTAATTCTGCAACCCAAAAACGAAAAGCACCCAACTTTTGTATTTCTCTATCGACATACTGTGTTGGACGTTCAACTGTTGCGTGTTCAATCAGTCTCCTAGATAAATTTACGCTTTCGCCTACATACGGGTGACCATTATCTTCCCTGAAAATAATATAGACACCGGGCTCATCACTTATTAGTCTCGGATTACTTATTAGGTGATCAAGACGAACCGAGTTTAATTGCAAGAGTACATCTCTTCTTAAATCTCGGTATCGATCCCGTTCTCTTTTCGAAACATTCATTCAAATCACCTTAACCGAATGAAAGTCCCCACAAATAACCAGCCAAAGACAATGCTGCAATAACACCAATTGCAAATAAAACTACAAAGAGTGCCTTTTTACCCATACCTTCCTCAGCAGAAACTTCATCCTCTAAAACTTTTTCAGAGTTGTCTTTTTCTTCTTCAACAACTAAAGTTCCATCGGTATCATCTTCTTTTAATTCAGCATTTTGCAACTCATCTTCTGCCACAACTTCAGGCACAGATACGCTATTGTCATCGACAACAGTAAAAGTTTCTTCTTTAATTGCTTCAGTTGAAGGTGTCACTGGAACAGTAAAAGAGTCTGTAACGTCTTTCATTGTTTTAGTTTGTTGAATTTCTTTTTCAACACTATCAAGATACTCCCCAGCCATCCCACTTTGAATTGCTAACATTTGTAACAACTCATTAATATGTTGAGATCGGCGAATATCTTCTGGTGATAGGAGAGAATTTTTATATTCTTTCTCACCCATTTCTTCAAAAATTTCTCGAACTTTCTCCATTTTCTTGACCAAACTTACCTTTCTTTCATTTTTCTTATAGCTAACTCCGTAAAAATCAAGCCAGCTTCTAATTTCATTAATATTTGAATATTTTGTAACAATCATTCAAATCCCCTCCAAAAAAATCTTTTCGAACCAATTATAAGTTCTTTTTTTGTAAGGAAAAATATCGCCACAAAATACCTATAAAGTTAGTATAACAAAAGAGTTCACTCTTGTCAAGAATAGTTTTGAGAAAATATTTTTTATTATAATTTTTAAAATTTTAAAAAATAAGGCTTGTTTAAGCCGGGAAGAAGGAATTTGTAATGAAAACGTTAAAACTATCTATGTGCGAGCGACCACGTGTCGCTGGAGTAACTCAATCTCTCGTACCAGAATGGTCTGGTTATGACTTGGATCGGGAGGTGCGAAACGCACTTGATGTGTATCTTTTAGAAGATACTTTTAGTGAAGTTGAGCTTTATATAAACTTCACAAATAATCGGATTATTAATCTTGTTGAAAAAGACTGTATCAAGAAGGGTATCAGTCTAAAGAAATTTTATCGTGGGGGTGACGGTCAGTATCACCTGCCACGAAACTAAAAAATAAAAGAGTGAACGTTCGTATTTCGCTCTTTTTTTGTTTTTTCTTTTAAATATAATATATAATTTTTAAAAAATACCTTATTTTATAAGAGAAAAAAATTAAAAAATATATATACGATCAAAAAAACAAACACATAAAAGTAAACTATAAAACACCACAGATTTTATCTGCAATAGGCTGTTATAACAATATAAGATTCCTAAATCTTGCTTTAGTTATTGGTAAACTTTAGATTATGTTCTCTCCTTAGAAGAACCTGTTTGAATTTTAACGCTATGTTATATAAACTATGAAACCTCCTTAGAGTTTCGAATTTTAATTTTGGATTGACTTCCACCCTTATATTACTTAGAGTAACGTTTAAATTTAAATTTCGTTATAACGTTTGAAACAATTTACGAAAGTAAAAAGTTTTAGCTTATTACAAAGTTAAATTTATTTAAACTTTTAGATAAAAATCTATAGAACAATCAGTATATCTACTGAGTTGTTAACTGTATAGTTACGATTCGTAGGAACTGGAATTACATTATGTGATTTTGTGTTCTATCGTATTTTCTCTTCGAGTTACGATAAACTTTTAACACTACAGCTAGCCGTTCGGTTAGTTGACTCATCTGACGTGGAGGTTACTGATTCAACATTTCCTCAACTAGTTGGCAGATGTTGCTCTCTTCTGTAACAGTTAGAGGAAAGGTTGCTTACTACAATACGGGGGTTAAACCTCGACCCCCTCCGACGATCCGGGCTCTCACAGGCCTAGTAGGAGGTGGTTGTAGTAACCGTAATCGAAAAGGTTATGGGCCCTAATTGGGTGTGATTTTTCTTTCTTTCTGTTATACGAAGGGAGTACGTCTGCTGACTGCTTGAAGATTTGTTGTATCAGCAACTGTCTGCGTTCAGATGAGACCTGAACCAGAAGTGTGTTGATACCTGGAGGCTTTGCAAAGTTGGAAGATACTTCCTCTGGTAAGATACGTGGTTCAAACGTGTTAAATCCTGAATTTGTTTCAGGAAACAAAAGTGGACTGGATTTTTTCCAGTCCTTTTTTGTTGTTTCAGTTGTTAGATATTATCTTTATATTTGCGTCTCAATTCAGCAACCGGAAGTTCTTTCATCATCGGAATATATCCGTTGTCTATTTGATCTAAAAAATCATAATCATCTTTTGTCGTTAGATTGTTTTTTATATTCTTTTGTGAAAAACTTTTTAGATAGTTTGTGAAGTATTGGTTGCTAACCAGCTCATCCCAGACTTTACCAGCCTGTTCAGGGAACACAAATTCGTAAATTATAGCTTTAAATATAATTGCCTTTAAATCAGCCGGTAATTTCGGCGTCAAAATTCCATCTTGGCTTCTGTGGCTACTTTCATCAAATAAGGCGACCAAATGCTGCTTATTATCTGCGCAAGATGAGTTGCAATTCACAACAAAAGATTTTGTTTCTAAATCAAAGAAAACCCTCAATCCCCTTAATAAATTATTAAATACGTACAAAGCCATATCTATATCAAAATATATATTGTAATAATAAGATTTATAAATCGAGGGATTAGAAATCTTAAATCTTATCAATCGTTTAATAAAATCATCGAACGTCTTATCTTTAACCTTGCAATTTTGAGATTTAAACAAACCCAGATAATTTTCGTTATCAAACGAATCATAACTTCTCTTTTCTACTAAATAAAATTGAACCAAATTCCAAAATGTATCTTTATATTCATCTTTAATATTTTCAGAGAATGAGATGATTTCTCCACCAGCTTTGGATCGTTCATTTTTTAAACCGTAAGATGAGATTAACTTACGACATCTGTTTTGTATGAGTCTAGAGAGTTTCTTTAACTGTTTTTCTGTAAGATTATTTAAAGAGGCGTTCAGTTGAACGCACTCTTTTTTGTATACTTTTAGCCATTCAGATTGATTGTTACGTTTAGAATCTAACAATTTAATCTCCTTTGTCTATCACTAATTTTCTTCAATTCAGTTAAGGTCAAACTTTTTATATTTGGAATGCGACCGTGATCGATTTGATAACGAAGTGTCTCAATATCGGTTGTATCAAGGATTCCCCCGATGTTATTCTTAGAGTATCTTTTGAGGTAGTCTACAAATCTATCGGCAAGCACAAAGTTATCCCAATATTTTCTAGAATCAGGTGTACCAGCCCACTCGTGACAGAATGCCTTGAAGAGAAGTATTTTTAAATCTAACGGAAAATAAAACGGCTTTATTGGTGATAACATACTAACATCGTGCTTGTTTTCTTGAAAAGCTGCAACTAAGTGATATCCATTTATTAATCTATCAACATTACCTATTTGGTAAAGAGCTGTTAATGATTTTGATTTTAAATTAAATAATATTTTAGTTTTTTTACAAAACGATTTAAAGGTGTTGCTCAAAGGTTCAGATTTATAATCATCATCAAATTCGTAAAATAAATCCATCGAATCCCAACTAGAAATAAAGTCATTGAAATTATCGTATTCCATCTCACTTTGGTTTACGTGCCAACGTTTCCAATCATCATCAGGAATGTGGATAGCATAGTGCATTTTTTAACCTGATTTACCTGCCAACGTTCTGGATAAAACAAATCCCCAAAATTCATCTTTGTATTCGTCTTTAATATTCTTATCTTCCGACAAAATTGACTTCGCAACGCCAAAATAGTCATCCGGAATTTTATAATCCGAATCTTCAATAACCTTTTTAAAGTTGTTTTTTAATTTTAAAGACAACGCTCTCAGCTGTTTTTGATCAAGATTATCCAGCTCGTACATCAATGTTTTTACTTCTTTTTTATAATCATCCAACCAAGTTACCTGTTTTTCAATTACCATTCACGCCATCCTCTTTATTTATTTCAGATTTTATTATTATCTTCAATAATAACAGAAAAGAGACGTTTTGTCAAAAATAAAAAAGGATCGAAAATATCCTTTTTTAATATTATGGAATAAAACTTTTTTGAACCATTCCGTGATCTTTGAGTTCCTGGTAAAGCTCGGGATAAGCCGGTACGTAACCATCATAGCATATCTCGTGACTAACTTTCGCACTATTAGTAAATAACATCAGTTCAAAGTTTCGTTTGATAATTTTATCAAATTCGATACGAACAACTGTTTTAAAGCTTTCAGGATCGTTTTTAATAGCGGATTCGAACATTTTATCATCAAGCTGAAATCCTTGGTAATCTCTTAAGATATACTCAGATAAAAATCTCACTAGATTAGAAAAGAACGGGAGTGTATCTTTATTTAATAAAGATGGTTCGAATGATTCTAAATCTTTTAAAATCATCACTTCACTCTCTCTTGCAATAAACGGGTATTGCTCGAAATCACCCTCGTATGGATCCCCGTAGACTTCATAAATAGTTGATGTGTCAAAGATTTTAAATTTTTCTTGATTCAAATCAAAAAACAAAGAATAACTCGAATGATTGTTTTTAGTTTTTAAATTAATACCAAATATAAGATTTAATATTTCATTATCATAACCCTCTTGAATCTCTTTTTTTCTGAGATAATAACCGACCAACGCAGTCAATCTAATCTCGTAACCTTTTAACGGAAAATCATCCTCCCCAAAGATAAAAGACAAGATTATCTTCCTTTCAGTTTCATTGAAACAATTTGAAAATAAATCAGAAAATATATCTTCAAATTCTTGGCTTAATTCGACCAATTCAAAATAATTCTTTTTAGAATTAAATTCGAATAAAATAGAATGAATGATAGCCCAAAAAGAATATAATAGCTCAACGTTCCCGTGTGCTAACATTTTAAATTTTAGTTTTTCCACCTTCTCAGCACGACCATCGTGTTCATTTTTATACAAAGATTGGTCGGAAAAAGGTTTTTGACATCCCCATCCAAAATCAATTTTTTCGACAATTTCCTCAGACGATTTATTTTCCAAAAAATCAATCACTTTTTTCACATCTTTTTTGTAGTCGTATTCCCAAGTACAACTCTTCTCTGATTGAATCATCAGACACCTTCTTTCCATCTGAATTAACTTCAGATTATTTTTTTCTTTAATTATAACAGAAAAGAGAGTGGATTGCCCTCTCTTTTTAAAGGTAACGATATTTTGTGTGATCATCTTCTTTTAAATCAACATAAACCGGAAGATTCCCACCGTGCCTTAATAAACTTATCTTACAAGTTTCTGAATTAATAAATTTATTGAGGTTGTTTTTAAAGATATCTCTGGAATCCTTTAAGATAATCTCCATAAGGATATTTGGATATTTTAAGAACATATCTCTCAAGAAATATTCTGAACCAATATGATTCTCACAAACAAATCTATTTAAATATTCGGAAAATATTTCCCCTAAAAAATCAAGTGATTTTCTTGAATTGAATCTTTCAAGAGTTAATACATTGATATCCTTGAATACCTTAATTTGACCGGGTTTAGCAATAAAATACGAGGTAATTAGCTCCTCAGAAGAATCCCAAGTCTCAATATTTTTGTTTAATAAATAATTTTTGTTATTTGCCGCACGCAAACAATTCTTGTTTAAATCAAAGAATATAGACAAATTGTGCGACTTAACGTATGAAAGATTACCGTCTTTATCGTATTTAATTATCAAAGAAGTATCCAAGAACCAATTGTTGAAAATAGCCTTCTTGAATGTTAATCTTAATAGATTTTTAAATTTTGAAAATAAAACATCAATATCCGAATCGTTAGATCCGAGAATAAAATTAAGAGTGTATCTTTTCTCATCAATTGAAAGTAAATCAAAAAATAAAAAGACTCTGTTTAAAAGATGATTTATATCATAATTTTTAGATAACAAATTTTCTTTTTTTATTTTTCGGCAAAAATGGAATCCCTTGTAATGATCTGGTAGCGAATTTATTTGACAATCGCTCAGAAATAAATTTAATAAAAGTGATAGTGAAAACAAAACGTTAGGATACTTCGAGTTTTTAATTTTGTAGAAAAATAACGCTGTTTTTTGTCTATCCTTATCTGTAAATTTCGCACGGTTTCGAAAAGAAATGGCTCTTAGTAAATCATAACTTGATCCTCGAAATTCCGAAATAACTTTATCATCAAACCATTCCATATTAGAAACTAGCTCTTCTGCGTCTGTATTTCTAAGGATATTCGAAACGGCTAGATAATCATCACGATACTTCTTGAACCAAGTCGGTTCTGTACTTTTCATAGTATTATCCTTCTTCCTGAAATAAATTCAACCGTAAGTCAAAAGTAAGAAAATTCAGAAATTGAATAACACGATTTTGACCTTCCCATATTGAGCCAAATTTTGCCGAAGCTACCATTTGTTTGATATACTCATAAATTTTCAGGGCGTTTGTATTAAAGTGGTTTGGCTTTACGGCTGACCTACCACTAAAACTATTTACCTCTAGTTTCCAAAGGCAATAAAACAATTCAATTAAGCTAATTTATATCTGTCAGTTGTTGCAATATTCAACGAGGCATTGAAGTCCCTATCTATTTTTTCTTGGCAGTTGTTACAATGATATACTCGTTGACTGAGTTTCAAGTCCTTTTTGTAACCACCACACTTCGAACACGTCTTACTGGAAGGATAAAATCTATCCACTAACCTTACGACTATCGATCGTTCGGTCGCTTTTCTAATTAGGTGTTCTCTGATAGTGTAAAAAGAGCAATTAGAAATATCTTTTGCGAGATGTTTGTTTCCCTTCATTCCTTTTACGTTCAAGTCCTCGATTGCGATATATTGCGGTTGTTTTTTAACTAATTCTGATACAAATTTACGGATGTGATTGATACGTATGTTCTTTAGTGAACGGTGTATCAATTTGATTCGTTTTTCTAGCTTTATAATATTCTTTGTTTTATTGTGTTTGTTGCATTTATTGATAAGGTATTTTCGAGATACCTTGCGTTGTAGTCGTTTCAGGCGTTTGTTCAGGATACGAACTCGTCTAAAGGTCTTGATATTTGGTATAACAGTTCCGTCAGATACCGTTGCAAGTTTCTTGATTCCCAGATCAATCCCAATTCCATCGGTATAATCTGGTAAATTTTGTACTTTAGTTTCAACATCTTCGGTGTAGGACAAGTACCAGTATTTTCCATCAAAAGAGATGTTTGCAACTTGTTTCTTGCAAGAAAGGTCGAAATCTGATCTGGCAGAACCGAACCTTACATCCCCGATAGTTGGAATCTGAAGTTTTCCGTTATTTTTTAGATAAATACGACTAGGGCGTTTACCGTTCGCAGATACATCACATCGTACATTGAAATTAGGTTGAATTTTATCAACACTCCGAAAATTCAATTTTCCTTTGTTTTGTTTCCGAATTTTCACCAATTCCCTAGAAAGAAAAG
>ERZ772925.49-NODE-49-length-29706-cov-5.74578_pt1 | contig 29706 bp, 26 predicted proteins | sample MGYA00511687_ERZ772925 | MGnify/ENA primary metagenome ERZ772925 (study PRJEB29015, sample SAMEA2738087) | human oral metagenome | biome: human oral; feature: human-associated habitat; material: saliva | place: China | collected 2227 ...
ACAGATGCCGAAATGGGTCTGCAACCCGAAATAGGGTGAAGTAGACCACAAATACAACTCTGTAAGGGTCTCAAACACCTTCACAGGCACCAAAAAGCCTAGTCAGAGCATTTTATGGGTGTCAGAAAATCTTTAAAAAACTTCCAAAAAACCTCAAAAATCTGCGAATTCCCCTCCCAGCAGGCCGCTGGAGCCCGAAAACAGGGACGAAAGGGGCCCGGAACCCCTCGTGAACAAAGGCCCTCGTGAACAAAGACAGGCACAGAACCAGGTGGCAGGTGGCAGGTGGCAGTAGAACGATACAAGAAGAGCCCCTCCTAACGGAGGGGCCCTGTGTATGTAGGGAACGTATAGAGGGAACAGAAAAGGAGGGGCACTCCCCCACCGAACATTCAGTACCGAATACCCAGTACTCAACGCTCAGCAGAGAAGAGCCCCTCCCCTTTCTATATGTATCGAGAAGACTAGATTAGCGCTGTATTAGATCAGCTCTACAGCACCCTGGTTCTTCTTGCCACGGCGAACCATCGCAAAACGACCGTGCAGCAGATCATCCTTAGAAATAGCTGCGTCCTCGCCCTGAACCTTCACGCCGTTCACCGAAGCGCCGCCCTCCTTCAGAATGCGACGAGCCTCAGAGTTAGACTTCGCAAAGCCCAGCTCAGTCAGAACAGAAATCATGTCCAGACGATCCGCCGGCAGCTTAGCCGAAGGAAGCTCAGCAACCACAGACTCCAAGGTAGCCTCATCCAGAGCAGCGAAATCGCCCTTACCGAACAAAGCCTCCGAAGCAGCCACAGCCTGATCAGTAGCCTCAGTACCGTGAACCAGCGAAGTCACCAGGTATGCCAGAGTCTTCTGAGCCTCACGCTTAAACGGCTCCTTCTCAACCTTCTCCGCAAACTCAGCAATCTCAGCACGAGTCAAGAAAGTGAAGACCTTCAAACGGTCCACTACATCCGCATCCGCAGTGTTCAGCCAGAACTGGTAGAAAGCGTACGGCGAGCACATCTGCGGGTTCAGCCAAATAGCGTTGCCCTCGCTCTTACCGAACTTAGTGCCATCTGAGTTAGTAATCAGCGGAGTACCAATAGCGTGAACGCTCTTACCCTCCACCTTACGAATCAGCTCAGTACCGCTCGTCAGGTTACCCCACTGATCAGAACCACCGGTCTGCAGAGTACAGCCGAAACGACGGTTCAGCTCCAAGAAGTCCAGGCCCTGCAGAATCTGGTACGAGAACTCGGTGTACGAGATGCCCTCATCAGAGTTCAGGCGCTTCGCAACAATCTCCTTCTTCACCATGGTGCCCACGCGGAAATGCTTACCAACATCACGCAGCAGCTGCAGAGCAGACATCTGACCGCTCCAGTCCAGGTTATTCACCATACGAGCAGCGTTCTCACCCTCGAAAGAGAGGAAACGCTCAATCTGAGCGCGCAGAGACTTAACCCACTCAGCAACAACCTCAGGAGAGTTCAGCACACGCTCAGAAGTCTGACGCGGATCACCAATCAAACCGGTGAAACCACCCACCAGACCCAGCGGCTTGTGACCAGCCAGCTGCAGACGACGCATCACCAGCAGCTGCACCAAGTGACCTAGGTGCAAAGAAGCCGCAGTCGGATCATAACCCGTATAGAAAGTCAGGCTCTCCTCGCTCAGCGCCTTCTCCAGAGCAGCCTCGTCAGTGCTTACGTGCACCAGGCCGCGCCACTTCAGCTCCTGCCAAATATTCTCGAAGGTATCGTCATTATGCTGCGCGTTGAGGATCTCGGCAGACATGCTTCTCCCATTCACAAGGTAACAACGCCCAAAGGCGCTCGAACAAAATATGTAACAAGCCTAGCACCGCACCAGCCCAAACGCTCAGAAAAACCCAAGCGAGCGCCCAAACCAGTGCGGCACCGGCTCACAGAAATAACAGATAGAGGCTACACGAGCCACCAGGCTACAGACCCGCAGGCATCCGCGAACCCACCATGTGCAGGCGCTGAGTCGGACGAGTCATCGACACGTACAAATCACCCACAGCACCATCAGCGTCATCAATCAGCTGCTGTGGCTCAACAATCACCACAACATCAAACTCCAGGCCCTTCGCCTCCCACGGAGTCAGAACCAGCACCTGATTCTCCAACGCGGTCTGCGCGGTACCCGTACGATCAGCATGGGCACGAGCCACAGCCTGAGCCGTCTGAACATACAGGCTCGGCGGGCACACCACACCAATCAGAGCGCCACCCGAATGAGCGACCTCCTCACTGACCACAGACACGGTCTGCTCCACAACAGACTCGGAAGCAACCTCATGAACCAGCGGAGCCCAACGGCCCTCACGCACCGCACGAGGCGCAGACACCTCATAGCCAGCAGCCTGAGCAACCGACACCGCCGCCTCAGCAATCTGAGCCGGAGTACGGTAATTAATCGTCAGCTCCTCCAGGGTGAAACGCTCACCCACAAACGGCTCCAACGCCTGCGACCACGAGGAAGCAGCCGCAGCAGAAGAAGCCTGAGCAATATCGCCCACAATCGTGAACGACTTCATCGGGCAACGGCGCATCAGCAGACGCCACTGCATGGGTGAAAGCTCCTGAGCCTCATCCACCACAATATGGCCATACGCCCAGGTACGATCAGCCGACGCCGCAGCCGCAGCAGTCATACGCTCGCCACGAACCTCATTCATCATCGCAATCTGCTCAGGAGTAATCACGCCATCAGCGCCAATATCCTCCAGCGACTGGTGAACATTCTCCAGAGCCTTTGCCGCATTCTCAAGGTTCGCGCGATGCTCCGCCGCAGCACGAGCCGCAGCAGCCGCACCGGTCACCTTCGAAAAATCACCCAAAAGCTCAGCAGCCTCATCCAGCAGAGGAACATCAGCCTCCGTGAAAGGGGCATCCGCCGGGCGAGCCAGCAGCTCACGCTCAGCCTTCGACAGCTCACGAGTCGCAGACTCCAAATAGTGCGGCTTCGAGAACAGCGAGCGCAACAGAGTCTCAGGCGACAGCGGCATCCACGCCAGATTCAAGGCACGGCGCACATCCATCGAAGCACGCACATCATCCTGCAGATACGGACGCTCCACCACACGACCCGCCGCACGGTTCAGCTGATCATCCAGCTTCGCGGTCAGCTCCTTCAGCAGAATCTTCACGAAGGTCTCACGAGCCTCATTATGCGGCTTGCCCGTCGAACGAGCACGAGAACGAGCCGAACGAACCATCTCCGGAGTCAGCTCAACATCAGTACCCTCAACATTCAGACGCTGAACCTGAGCCGGCACCTTCTGACGATCCGCCACCGCACGCTTAATAACCTTCACCATGCGCAAATCGCCCTTCAACGCGGCAACCGCGCGGTCCTTCTCAGGCACAGCACGCAGACCCGGGTACAGGGTCGCCAACGAAGACATCACCACGCCGGTCTCACCCAGCGAAGGAAGCACACGCTCGATATACCACATGAACGAATTCGACGGACCAACCACCAGCACGCCAGCCTTCGACAGGCGCTCACGGTTCGTGTACAGCAGGTACGCCGCACGATGCAGCGCCACAGCAGTCTTACCGGTACCCGGACCGCCCTGCACAACACGCACACCCGGCAGCTCCGAGCGGATAATCGCATCCTGCTCAGCCTGAATCGTCGCCACAATATCGCCCATGCGGCCGGTACGCTTCTTATTCAACGCCGCAAGCAGAGCACCCTCACCGTGGAGGGTGTCCTCATCCTGCAGCATCTCCGAATCGAAGACCTCGTCCTCAATATTGGCGACAGTGCGGCCCTCAAGCATCAGGTGACGGCGGCGGCGCACACCCATCGGGTGGAAAGCAGTCGCCTGATAGAACGTACCCGCCTCCGGGGCACGCCAGTCCATCAGCAGACGCTGCTGATTGCTATCCGTAATACCAATACGACCGATATAACGCACCGCGTCAGCGCCCTCACGGTCCATATCCAGTCGGCCAAACGTCAGACGAGAATCCACAGCATTCAGCTGCGCCAAACGATCCTCATAGTGAGTAGCAAAAGAGTCACGCTCCGAACGGTTCTGATGACCGCCCACCGCCTGATTCTTACGCACAGCAGCCAGCTTCTCAGCCGTCTCCTCACGGAGCTCATCCAGGCGAGCATACACGCGAGCAACATACTCACGCTCCGCAGCCATCTGCTCAGCAAACAGCTTCTCAGCCGCCGAAGAATCAGCAGACTGCTGGGGTAGAGATTCAGATGACACGTAAGCTCCTTAAACCTATGGTGTCTCAAAGACAGGGTGCGACAGGCACCCAAAAATACGGGTCACTATTTTACAGGACAGGCTCCGAAGGGCAGAAATATTACCCCCGCATAAAACCCACACGGGCATACACAGCAAAGTGCCCCACCGGATCAACCGGCGGGGCACCCCTCATCAATATCGGCTGCGCACACCCAAAGGGCGGTTAGCCTCACACTCTATAAAACTACTTCGACGGCAGCGGGTACTCAGACACCAAGCTCAACGTCTCAAGACGGTAACCGTTCAGCGCCTCACGACCGCCCAGGCCCTCCAGCTCCAGAAGAGCGCCAACGCCGGCAACCTTCAGGTTCGCGCGCTCCACAAGCTTTGCGGCAGCCACCAGGGTACCGCCAGTCGCCAGCAGATCATCCAGCAGAAGAACACGAGTGCCCGGCGCGAAATCATTACAGTGAATCTCAATCGCCGCGCTACCGTACTCCAGCGCATACTCCTCACGGTACGTCTCACGCGGAAGCTTACCCGCCTTACGAACCGTCATAACGCCAGTGCCGGTAGCATACGCGAGCGCAGAAGCCAGCAAGAAACCGCGAGCCTCAACACCAGCCACCACATCAAACTGACCCTCAAAACGAGCAGCCAACTCATCAATGCACGCCTTGAACACCTCAGCATTAGCGAAGAGAGTGGTCACATCGTAAAAGAGGATACCCTCGTGCGGGTAATTCGGAATCGTAGCGCAAGCAGCCGGAATCAACTGCTCAATAGGGGTTCGCGAAGCCTCAGAAGCGGGAACGCTCATGCTCTCTCTTTCGTGAAGGGGATAGCCCCGGAAAAAACGCCCGGGAACAATAACGCGGTAGAAGCCGCCTACAAGATTCTACCCTCTTCACCCGCGGTTGTCCTCAGATAAACGCCAAGAACCGCCTGCCGGAATTAGCCCCGCTGAATCAAAACCCGCAAGTCACGCTTAAGAATCTTGCCGGTCGGGCCCAGCGGCATGCTCTCCACCATCACGTAGCGGCGAGGATACTTATACGCCGCCAAACGAGTACGCGCCAACGCATTCAACTCCGCCTGCAGCACACCCTCATCAGCACCCGGACGCGGCATCACCACGGCGACGACCTCCTCGCCCACGCGCTCATCCGGCACACCCAACACCGCTACCGACTGCACCTGTTCATGGGTATAGAGAACATCCTCAATCTCACGCGGATACACCGAATAGCCGTTACGCAGAACCATGTCCTTAATACGATCTACGATATAGATATTGCCCTGCTCATCAACACGAGCAACATCGCCGGTCGCAAACCACTCGCCGTCAAAAACCTCAGCAGTAGCCGCCGGATTATTCCAGTAGCCAGCCATCACGTTCTCACCGCGCACCCACAGCTGACCGCTCACACCCGGCGCGCACTCGGAACCTTGCGGGCAACGGACCTGCACCTGCACACCCGGCAGCACACGACCCACCGAACCGAGCACCATGCCAAACTCCGCCTGATTAAACGAAACCACCGGCGACGTCTCACTCAAACCGTAGCCCTCATACACCGGGCACTCAATCAGCGTTTTCAACGCAGAATGCACCGGCGCAGGCAGCGGCGAACCGCCCGAAATACCGAAACGGATGCGACCGCGCAGCGAGCGCGCACGCTCAGGCTCAGCCTCCAGCGCCGCCGCTAATGACACATACATGCTCGGGACCGCAGCCAACACCGACACCCCCGCACGCTCCATCAGATTCAGCGCACCATCAGGGGTAAAACGCGGCAGCAAAGCAACCGTAGCCGACGCCGCAAACGCCGCGTTCATCGACACCGTCTGACCGAACGCGTGGAACAGCGGAAGACCGCCAAAAATGACGTCCTCAGCGGTGAAACCAAAAACGCTCACGCAGCTACGAGCATTCGAGAGGATATTCGCGTGAGTCAGCGTCGCGCCCTTCGGACGACCAGTCGTACCCGAGGTGTACAGAATAATCGCCGGGTCACTCGCCGCCACCGGGACAGGCTCCAGAACAGCAGCCGACGGAACAGCATCCGACAGCGCGCTATCGGCAGGCGCATCAAAAGGAGCCACCGGCGAACCCTCTCCCCCGGTGAAAATCTCACAACGAACCGAACCGTTCTTCACCGGTACCGTCGAGGAAGCCTCCGACGCCAGACGAGTACCCGCAAAAGCAAAAAGCACCTTTGCCCCGCTATCGCGCAGATGATACTCCAGCTCAGCACCCGACAACAGCGGATTCAACGGAACACAAATCGCACCCGCAGCCACAATGCCGTAATACAACGCCGGCATCAACGCTACATTCGGCATAGACAACGCAACACGGTCGCCACGCTCAACGCCGAGCGCCGCCACATGACGCTGAACCTGCGCAGCCGCAGACGCCAACTGCGCGTAGCTCACCACCTGCACATCAGCAGAGTCAGAAGCCGGAATCGCCAAAGCCGCCTTGGCCCCAGAACCAGAAGCAGCCTCCGCCAACAGGTAGGCAATATTGTTCGCTGAATCGTGCATTTCAGACATGATAGAAAACTTTCACCACAGAAAAATCGGTATATCTAGAAAAGGAGAAGCCGAGCTAGAAGCCCGGCAAGGAGCCCGGAAAAGAGCCCGAAGAAAGCAGAAGAGCGTACCCTCAACCGCTCCCCCGAAACATCAGAAGAACAGCGCAAGATACGCCCCAGCTACTACTGAGCAGCAGACCAATCCAAGAAGCTCTCGGCAAGCGCAGCCCCACCATTGGGGTCACGAGTAACCACAATGACCGTATCGTCACCGGCAATAGTGCCCATAATCGCTTCAAGACCGCCCTGATCGATAGACGACGCCAAGAACTGCGCAGCACCCGGAGGAGTACGCAGAACCGTAATATTCGCCGAACCCTCAGCGGTAATCAGCAGCTCCTTAAACAGGGAAATCATACGGGCATCAGGTGCAGTACCGCCGCCACGACGAGCAGGGTAATTCGGCACAGCATAAATCAGGCCGGCGCCTTCATCGCGGATGCGCTCAGCGCCAATTTCAACAAGATCACGGGAAAGGGTCGCCTGAGTAACCTTCATACCATCATCGGTCAGGTACTGCGCCAGTTCAGCCTGGGAGCGGACACGTCGGGTCTGCAGCAATTCAACGATGCGTGCCTGACGCGCGATCTTGGTCGAGGGGAAAGGCATAATATCTCTTCTTCCTACGGTGCCAATCACGAATTCAGAACGGAGCTGCCCAACGGTGGTGCAGCGCAACATTCTTTACTACCCAAGATAATACATATGCACATAAATATGCGCACCAAATACGGATTATTCCAAGATATGGGGGATTTTTCAGGGTTTATCTCACCAGCTGTCACGCAAAACGCCGCGAATGTAACGTGTATCTACACATTCGGGCGCATAACCTCGCAATGAATGCATAGCGTGCAAGAACATGGTGGGCTGGTGCGCCGCGCCGATCAAGAACCCCCGGTACGCGAGCACGAAAAAGGAGCCCGCCTCCAGCACACCACGTGCACCAGAAACAGGCTCCCTCAACAAAACGTCAACCGGTGAGTCCTTAGGATTCAGAACGCCTAGCGCTCATCCTCCACCAGACCGTCCAGGTCCTCATACTCGACATCGCGCGAACGGCGGTTCAGCCACACGGCAAAACCCAGACCCAGCAGAAGCACCAGCACCGCACCAACAATACTTGCGATACCGGCAAAACGCTCAGCATTCACGCTGTCCTCAGTCACAGGCTTCAACGTGCCCTTCTCAGCGGTGTAGACGACCTCAAGAACGCCGTTCTTCTCCACCAGCAGGCCGTCCACCTCACGCGGGAACTCGGAGGGAACATCACCAGTCTGCGAACCACGGAACTCAATCGGAGCCCCCGAAGTCACCTGATACTTATCCTTCAGGTTCGACACATAGGTCTTACCGTTCAGTGCGTCATCAGTCGGCAGGTTGCCCTTATAACGAGCCACATTACCCTTCGTAATCAGGTCAGGAGTCAGATCCTGGTAGGTGCCCTGAATAACCCAGCTCTTACCGGCATACTCAGCGTTATTATTCACCGACGCAAAAGCACGGACACCCACAACAGCCAAAACAATGGAAAGAATAACCGCAACCGCCGCAGAAAGAACCGACAACCAGTTCACACCCGGGCGGTCATCCAGCTCTTCCTCACTCATCGCGAAAAGAGAGGAGTTCTCTTCCTCGTCGTCGTAATCCTCGTACTCGTCGTACTCCTCATACTCAGAATCCTCGTACTGAGAATCACCGTACTCAGAATCCTCATATTCAGAATCTTCAAAGTAGGTTTCTTCGACCTCAGACTGCGACAGCTCATCCTGTTCGCGCGAGTTCTCTCGATTAGCCATTACTCTCTCCCTCACTTCATCTATCTTCTAGGGTACCCATAACCACATGAGTTCACCAACGAAAGCGCTTATCAACGCTTCATAAACCGGCCCGGCAGATAAACCCACCGCGCAACACCAAAAGCTACGGGGTGGGAGCCAACAACTCCCACCCCGTCAGCACTAGGCGTTACACCATAGGGTCAGACCCGGTTAGACACGCGGTTCCGCACCCAGCTGCTCAACAGCCGCAGCCACAGCAGCCTCGCGAGCAGCCGACGCCTCATCAGCAGTCAGCGTACGATCCGGCGCGCGGAAACGCAGAGCAAACGCCAAAGACTTCTTCGACTCATCAATACCGACACCGCGGTAATCGTCAAAGACGCGGATATCCTCCAGCAGCTCACCAGCGCCCTCACGCAGAACACGCTCCACCTCAGAAGCAGGCAGATCGCGGTCCACCAGAAGCGCCACATCCTGAGTAGCAGCCGGGAAAGTCAGCACCGGAGTAGCCTGACGCGCCTCAACACGACCAGCAAACAGCGCCGAGAAATCCAGCTCAAACGCGCAGGTACGCTCAGGCAGGTTCAGCTCCTGCAGAAGCTTCGGATGCAGCTCGCCAGCAAAACCAACACGCTCACCGGCAGCGTTCAAAACCTCAGCCACACGGCCCGGGTGGAACGCAGTATGCACACCGTTACGGAACTGAACCTCAGCCGAAACAGCGTCAGCCACCAGACGCACAGCGTCCAAAGCATCACGCCAATCGTAAGCGCGCGGAGCAGCACCCGGCATCACCTCATGCTCAGTACCTGCAAACAGGCCAGCAACGAACGTGGGCTGCTGCGGAATACCAGCATTCAAATCAGCCAGAACCTCATCCGAAGGACGAGCACCCAGCGGCGGAATGGACTCCGAACCCAGCTGCTCACCCGGAATGAACACGTGGCCCGCCTCAAAAATAGCCAGGTTCTTGAAACCGCGAGACAGGTTACGCTTCAGAACCTCAACCAGGCCCGGCAGCAGCGAACGGCGCATCCAGCCCTCAGCCGAAGAAATCGGGTTCTCCAGGCGAACCGAAGGAACCTCAGTTACCGGGTTCTCAGGGGTGCTCACCCACGGAGCCGACCACAGGTTGTTCGCGTCAGCCGACACGAAGGGGTACGCGAAAACCTCAGTCAGACCGGAAGCCGCCAGCGCGTTCAGCGCACGACGCTTACCCGCCTGCTCCGGAGTGTAACCGCGACCCGCAGGAGCCACCGGCAGAGTCGAGGGGATGTTCTCGTAACCGTCAATACGTGCGATTTCCTCAGTCAGATCTTCCTTCGCGCGCAGGTCAGTACGCCACGACGGGACAGTCACCGCGTAGCCAGACTCGGTACGCTCCACCGAGCAACCAATCTCACGCAGGCAGGACTCAATCTGCTCCGGCGAGTAATCCACGCCAATACGACCGGCAGTGTAATCAGCAGGCAGGTCAATCACGACCGGCTCGTAGCCGAGAGAGACATCGGTAACGCCCGGCTCAGCCTGAGCGCCAGCCAGCTCAACCAGCAGCTCAACCGCACGCTGAGCAGCCGCAGCCTGAATCTGCGGATCCACGCCACGCTCAAAACGCTTCGAGGACTCAGAAATCAGCTTGTGACGGCGAGCAGTACGAGCCACCGACACCTCATCAAAACGAGCAGACTCCACCAGAATGCGGGTGGTCGAATCGGTCACCTCAGTCGAGGCGCCGCCCATCACACCGGCAAGACCAATCACGCCGGAATCATCAGCAATGACAATGTCCTCCGGGTGCAGGGTACGCTCAACACCGTCCAGGGTCACCAGCTTCTCGCCAGCAGCGGCGCGACGCACCACAATCTCACCCTGAACCTTGTCAGCATCGTAGAAGTGCAGAGGCTGACCGGTCTCCAACATCACGTAGTTCGAAATATCCACCGGCAGCGACAGCGAGCGCACACCCGCCAAACGCAGACGCGAAGACATCCAGGTCGGAACCGGCGCATCCGCCTTCACGCCCGACACCTCACGCATCACAAAACGAGTGCATGCAGGGTTACCGTGAATCGGGGCGTCATCACGCAGAGAAACCGGGTGACCGGACTCGTTCGCCTCCGGGGCGCGCTCGCCGTACGCCAGCACAAAATCCTCAAAGGAAGAACCGGTAGCGTGGCACCACTCGCGAGCAATACCGCGCAGAGAGAACGCGTAACCGCGGTCCGGAGTCACGTTCACCTCAGCAGCCTGATCGTACAGGCCCAGCAACTCCATCGCGTCGGTGCCAACCTCCGGGTCCAGGCCCAGAGTAGAAAGCACCAGAATGCCGCCGTGATCATCGCCAATACCCAGCTCACGAGTCGAAGCAATCATGCCAGCCGACTTGTGGCCGTAGGTCTTACGGGCGGTAATCTCGAAACCGCCGAGCAGAACAGCGCCGGGCAGGGTCACAACAACCTTGTCGCCGGGCTTGAAGTTGTGGGCACCACAAATAATGCCCTGCACGCCGGAAGGCTCAATGCCCTTACCGGTCAGAGTCTGCTCCTGACCCTCCGGAACCACACGCACCTGGCACCAGTTCACGGTCTTGCCGTTCGAGTGGGTCTCAGGCTCCATAGAGAGCACCTGACCAACCACAATCGGGCCGGACAGCTCATCAGAGGGGCGGTGAACGTCTTCTTCTTCCAGGCCAACCTTCACCAGGGTTGCCATCACATCTTCAGCCGAAGCATCCTCAGCTACAGGCACGAACTCGCGCAGCCATGACAGGGGTACACGCATAATTTAGATCTCCATCCCGAACTGCTCAGAGAAACGGATGTCGCCTTCAACCATGTCATGCATGTCAGCGACGTTGTTACGGAACATGAGGGTACGTTCAATACCCATACCGAAAGCGAAGCCCGAGTACTCCTCAGGGTCAATACCCGCAGCACGCAGAACATTCGGGTTCACCATGCCGCAGCCGCCCCACTCAATCCACTGCGGGCCGCCCTTAGCGTTCGGGTGCCACAAATCCAGCTCAGCGGAAGGCTCAGTGAACGGGAAGAAGTTCGGGCGCAGGCGAATCTTAGCGTCCTCACCGAACATGGCGCGTGCCATGTACTCCAGGGTGCCCTTCAGATCAGCCATCGTCAGGCCCTTATCCACGGCAAGGCCCTCAATCTGGTGGAAGACCGGGGTGTGGGTCGCATCCAGCTCATCGGTGCGGTACACCTGGCCCGGGCACACAATGTACAGCGGCAGATCACGCGAAAGCAACGAACGCATCTGCACCGGCGAAGTGTGAGTGCGCAGCAGCAGGTGAGCGTCCTTCGGCTCAACGTAGAAAGTATCCTGCATTTCGCGTGCCGGGTGGTCCGGCTTAATGTTCAGAGCGTCAAAGTTGTACCACTCAGACTCCAGCTCCGGGCCGTCAGCAACTTCCCAACCCATACCAACGAAAATGTCAGTCAGGCGCTCCTGCATCAGAGCAATCGGGTGGCGGCCGCCCAGAGAACGGCGAGGCGAAGCAGCGGAAACGTCCACAGCTTCCTCAGCCAGGATGCGAGCCTCACGCTCAGCCTCCAGCTCGGCGGTACGAGCCTCAATAGCCTCAGTCAGGGCTGCACGAGCCTGACCCATCAGCTTACCCACCGGGCCCTTGTGCTGGTTCTGAAGATCACGCATCTGACGGTTCGCGATGCTCATGATGCCCTTCTCACCGAAGAAGCTCAGGCGCACCTCCTTGAGGCTGTCAAAATCGGTAGCCTTCTCGCGAATCTCCTGCTTGGCGCGCTCACGCTCAGCCTCAAAAGCCTCACGGATAGCGTCCAAACCGTTCTCGGGGTTCTCCTCCAGAACCTGCGCAATGCGGGCGAGAACCTGAGCCGGGCCGTTAAGACCCTCGTGTTCCTGCACGGAATCGGTCATTGTCACTCTTCTCTGCATACCACCGGCACTATGCCGGCTGGCTCGTTATACACCTTAGGCAGCACCATCTGCTCTCCCCCGGCTACCCGCACAGGGTGCGGAACAGGGGGAAGGCGACGGGCGCATATCCTATCTATTTTAGACCAGAGAGGCAAGCGCAAACAGCAGAACGCCCGGATAGTCCATCCGGGCGTTCTAGAGTATATCTTTTCAACAACAGGGTTGAAGAGGGTACTTCTACTTCAGAGCCTGCTTCACAGCCGGGTCAAAAGAAGCACGAATCCACAGCACGTTCGCAATGAACCATGCCGCGTACAGGGGCACGAAGCCGTAGCGCTGAGCGTCAATGACATTACCAATCAGAGACAGAATCGCCACGAACGCACCCAGAATTGCAAAAATCAGACCGACAGTCAGGCCCAGACGCTTGCCCTTCTGAATCGTGAAGTACACCCAAATGTACACAACCGCAGAAACAACCAGCAGGCCGATACCGCCTGCAACACCGAACTCCGGCAGACCCTTCAGCGGGGACAGGTTATCCGGCGCGAACGAGGAAATAACACCGTGGATCAAGCAGAGCAGCGCGGAGACAATCATAATCTCCTGCAGACGCAGAATCTTCGGGTGCTTGGTCGGCGAGTGGAACAGAATTCCGCGCGGCTCAGCGCCGCCTTCCTGAATATAAATAGCTTGAGTGTCCGAGGGAACCGCGTCGGAGCGGTAGGCACCCGGATCAAACGGGGGTTGAGCAGTCATCATTGTCTCCCAATACGTATGTGATTTCTCCCTCAATACTACCCGCCTACCGATTGGTTTCCAAAGTATGTATCCGTGTCGAACCCATATGTGACAAAGTCCCCTCCCCAACAAACACACAAGTCAGGATTACACGGCGCATAAATCCCCCTCAAAATATGAATAAAGGCGGGACTCCCCACAGGGAATCCCGCCTTCAAACAGTGTCACAAAAGATAGAGAAAATTTATCCTGTTACCGCCGCGAATGTGTCACACAACGGCGAATTAGCCTCGCAACGAACTAGCGCAGAGCATTAGGTCATACCTTGGGTCTACGCCTCACCAGTGCCAGTGTCCTGCAGCTGCTGCAGAAGAGCCACAACAATCGGCAAATCCGCCGGAATCCACGGCAAACCCAGCAGGTCATCATACGCCTGCGCGTCATCCTTAGACTTCGGCAACGGCATCCACCGCAGAGCGCTGTGATCTTCCAAAGTATCCGGAGTACCCGAAATAATCTCCGCAAAGAACACGCGCATCGCCAGACGCTCGCTCAGACGCCAGCCCTGCGGGTACGCGCCGGGCACCTCAGTGCCCAAACGCGCCTGCACGCCCAGCTCCTCCTTCAGCTCACGCACCAGTGCCTGCTCGCAGCTCTCCCCCGGCTCGACCTTACCGCCCGGGAACTCCCACATGCCGGCAACAGTCTGCGGCTCAGAACGCTGAGCCACCAGCATACGGGTCGGAGCCTCCAAAGAATCAACCACGGCGGCGCCAACCACCTGAACCTCAAACGAGGGCGACAATTCACTCATCTTTCTCTACCTTCTTCTACGCTTTAGAATCCTTCATCGGATGCGCATCCTCAGCAGCGTGCTCCGCTACTTCCTTCTCAGCATCCTCAGTACCCTCAGGCTCAGGAGCTTCCTCCACGCCTTCCTGCCACTCTTCTTCCTCAGCATTCATATTCGAGGTCTCTGCCACCTCACGGCGAATATTAGTGCCGTCATTGAGCAGAATCAGAAGGCGGTTACCGTTCTTGAACTCCATGAGGAAGACATCCTCAAGTTCGACCTCAGCCGCACGCAATTGCAGGTACACCCAATCCTCGGTCTTGTGCGCATCCGCGATATCGCGAGTGACCAATTTGCCCTTCACAATCAGAGCAAAGTTCGGCACACCGTCGCCCTTACGGATCACACTCAGCGCACCGTTCGGCTCAATCTGAGCAAACTCAATCTCTTCCAGGTCGTAAATACCCTGCGCACGCAGGTCGGCAATCAGGCGCATCGGGTCAAGAACCACATCTGTCTGCTGGAAACTCTTAATATCGATATCGCCATCCGTAATGACCGGCACGCGCTGCTCACGCACCGCCATATGCAGAAAACGAATCTTCGAGGTCGCCATGTTTAGCAGCTGAATCATGCACAGCGTAAACACCAGGTAGACGAGGAAGTAGAACAAGCTAATCTGCTCGCTGTACAACACGCCACCAATCAAACCACCGATGACAAAGTTACCGATGGTATCAATCGGGGTCTGGTGCCCCGCCTGAGAACGGTGAGTCAGGCGCAGGTACACCAAAATGATGATCAAGCCGAAGAAAATCTTCAGCAAACCATCAACAACCGTCTCAACGGTCATAACAAAAATCCCCTAGAACTAAGCCCGGAAAATATCCGGCTCCAAATAAATGATGCGTGCCGCAGGAACAGCCTCACGAATACGTACCTCAGCCGCATCAATCTCATCAGCCACCGCACGACCAGTGTCAGCATCATGAATGCGAATCTTCGCCGCCACCAGAATCTCCTCAGGACCCAGGTGCACAGTCTTAATGTGGATAATGCGCTCGCTATCGCCATCCTCGATCGCCGCACGAATCTTCGCCAAATCCTCAGGAGAAGCAGCCTCACCCAAAATCAGCGACTTCATCTCCACCGCAAGGAACACAGCAATAAAGACCAGCAGCACACCAATAGCCAGGGTGCCGAACGCATCCCACAGGCCATTACCGGTCAACAGGGTCATGCCCACGCCAAAGAGCGCAAAAATCAGACCCAGCAACGCACCCGCATCCTCCAGCAGAAGCACCGGAAGCTCCGGGTTCTTCGAAGTACGCAAGAAACGCATCCAGCTCTGCTTGCCCTTCAGCCCACGCGACTCCTTCACCGCCACGCGGAACGAGTTACCCTCCAGCAGAATCGAACCCACCAGAACAGCCACCGGCACCCACTGCCACTCAGTAATACCGTGCGGGTCATGCAGCTTCTCATACCCCTCATACAGGGCAAACAAGCCACCCAGGGCAAAGATAATAATCGACACAATAAACGCGTAAATATAGCGGTTACGGCCATAACCAAACGGGTGTTCCTCATCAGCCTGCTTCTGCGAAGCGCGACCGCCCAGAAGAAGCAGAAGCTGATTACCCGAGTCAGCCACCGAGTGAATAGCCTCCGCCAGCATCGACGAAGAACGAGTCAGCGCAAAAGCCAAAAACTTCAGCACCGCAATACCCAGGTTCGCACCCAGCGCCGCAATAATCGCGCCCGAACCCGAATGACCAGAAGGAGCAGACATAATTTCCCTTTCTACAGCCCTAACCTAAAACTCAAAAACCTATAAGGCTAAAGCAGCCCACCGCTGTGCCACAGCCGCGAACCGCCCAAAACCTAGCGAGAAACGCCGCGCTGAGCCATCGCCGAAGCATACAGACACACAGCAGCAGCCGTACCCACATTCAAAGACTCAGCCGAACCATAGACAGGAACAGCCACACGCATCGTAGCGGCAGCCTTCTCCTCAGCGTTCAGGCCCTGAGCCTCATTACCGAAAAGCCACATGGTCGGCTTCGAAAGATCAAAATTACCCTTCACGCCGGACGGGGCGCTCGCCTCCACACCGGCACGACGAGCCGCCGTGTACTCACTCAGCTCCTGCAAATTCACCGCACCATAACCGTCAGCAGCCAACACAGCAGTACCCTGAGACTTCACATCCTCCGCGAAGTCCTCGAGTTCCACACCCTGAATAACCGGCACGTGGAACAGCGAACCCGCGGTGGAACGCACCGTCTTCGGGTTATACAAATCCACCGAACCCTTAGTCGTAATCACCAGATCGGCACCGGCCGCATCAGCCACACGCAGAATAGTGCCCGCATTACCCGGATCCTGCACACGAGACAGCACAGCAATCAGCTTCGGGTTCAACGCGCCCTCACCCCACAGCAGCGAGAACGACGCATCCACCATGAAGGAAACCGCAATAATACCCTGCGGGCTCACCGAATCAGCCATCGCCTCCAGCACCTCATCGGTCACCACACGCATAAAGACCCGGCGGCCTTCCTCCGGGGTGGGAGTGCCGTACACCTGCTCCAGCAGCTCAGCAATATCCTCATGACGGTCAAAAGCCGCCTCCGTAACGTAGACAGCATCCAGAATCGGCTTCTTCAGATGCGCCTTCAACGCCTCACGCACAGCCTGCGGGCCTTCCACCAGGAACTGGCCCTTCTTCGTGCGGGCAGCGCGGGTACGCAGCTTCGCAATATCGCGGACACGATCTGCCTGCGGATTGGACATCACAACGGGGGTACTAATACGTTCAAAAAAGTTCACTCTTAAAGGGTACAGGCAAAGGCACACCCAAAAACACGGAACAGCCACAAGCACAACCCCAGATACGCAGAAAGCGGCCGCCCACACTCAAAGTGCAGACGGCCGCTCACGACGCTTAAGCATCCTACCCCGAACCTAGATTTTCGAGGTAAGAACACAACCTAGGCTAATTAAGCCTTGGGAGCCGAGGTGTCCTCGGGCAGGTTGTTCTTAGCAATCTCAACCAGTGCGTTGAAGGCAGCGGGCTCGTTAACAGCCAGCTCAGCCAGCATACGGCGGTCAACCTCAACACCAGCAGCCTTCAGGCCCTGGATGAAGCGGTTGTAGGTCAGGCCCTGTGCGCGGGAAGCAGCGTTGATACGCTGAATCCACAGGCGACGGAAGTCACCCTTCTTCTTACGACGGTGGTCGTAGCTGTAAACCAGCGAGTGAGTGACCTGCTCCTTAGCCTTACGGTACAGGCGAGAACGCTGACCGCGGTAGCCGGATGCACGATCGAGAATAGTACGGCGCTTCTTGTGCGCGTTAACCGCGCGCTTCACACGTGCCACGTGTGTCTCCTTCGTCTTATGTCCTGAACAGCTCACATATCACGCTGAACAGGAGCGAGTCTTTAATCAGTGCACACCACTATCGGTGCGCCAGGTGCAGAGAGTAAGCGTTGCTTACTTACCCAGCATCTTCTTGACAACCTTTGCCTGGCCGCCGGTAACGATCTGGTCAGAAGCCAGACGACGGGTCAGACGAGAGGACTTGTGCTCCAGGTAGTGGCGGCGGTTCGCCTGCTGGCGCTTAACCTTGCCGCTACCGGTGAGCTTGAAGCGCTTCTTAGCACCAGAGTGGGTCTTCTGCTTCGGCATAGCTGCCGTTCTCCTTACATTCATCCCCCGCCACAACGGCGGGGTAGCTTAGTGGGGTTGAGCGATACACGCATCAGCCCCAAGGACCAAAGGTGAGGCACCCCTGACGAGGTGCCTCGGAACCGGCACCGGGTGAACCCGCAACACCCACCCAACGGTGGAGGCGCGTGCCCATCCTAAAGTGACGACCCGGTTCCCTACTCGGCGGAAGCCTGTGCCTTCAACTCGGCAGGCATAGCGTCTGCCAAAGAATTAGTTACGGGCTTCGCCTTGGTCGTGTCAATACGCTCGCGACCCTTGCGACCGCCGGCGCCCTGCTCACGGCGAGCCTCTGCCTTACCGCGAAGCGGAGCCAGAACCATCACCATGTTGCGGCCATCCTGACGGGGGCGAGACTCAACGGTGCTCACCTCAGCCAGCTCAGCCGCCAGACGCTCCAGCAGACGCACACCCATCTCGGGGCGCTGCTGCTCACGACCACGGAACTGAATCATTGCCTTGACCTTGTCACCACCGGAAAGGAAACGACGAGCGTGTCCAACCTTGGTTTCGTAGTCGTGGGTATCAATCTTCAGGCGGAAACGGATCTCCTTCAGAACGGCATTAGCCTGCTTCTTGCGGGATTCACGAGCCTTGATTGCGGCTTCGTACTTGTACTTACCGTAATCCATGAGCTTGCACACGGGCGGCTTCGCGTTCGGGGCAACCTCGACCAGGTCGAGTTCGGCGTCCTCAGCCAGACGCAGAGCGTCCTTCAGAGGGACAACGCCTACCTGCTCGCCACCGGGACCGACAAGACGGACCTCGGGAACGCGGATACGATCGTTAATGCGTGGTTCGCTAATGACTAGCTCCTGTGCTCTGTGGGTTTCCCCGTGAATACTATCCGTTGCGGGCACTAAAAAAGCCCCCGCAGTTACACAAGCGGAGGCACAAACCAGCGTACGCCGAAAGCGGCGGACAAACCCGTTCACCTCAAAACTCGCAAGCTAACGCTTGCGGCGGTCAACCGGGTGGGAGGCATGCTCCACTTGCAAACTGCCTACAACGATACCGCAGAATCCCCGATAGACGCAAGGAAATAGACGCAAAACACCATAAAAATTGCGGGGACTCCCCCAGAAAGTCCACAGAAGCGCCCACTCTTAAGGACGCATTTACCGAAACAAACGAAATATGAGATTCTAGGACTATGAGCACTGAAAACACGAGTTTCCGCTTCACCGCGGAAGAAGAAACCCCCGTACACGGCCACACCGAACTCACCGAAGAGCAGGTCGAAGCCGTCAACGAACAGCTGCGCGACATCGCAGACGTACCCGCCATCGAAATCATCAGCTCCGCAGCCATCCACATGATGAGCGCCGCAGCCGTCAAGTGCGGCCTCGCAGCCGAAGAAAACGCCGACGACCTCAAGGACCTCGACGAAGCACGCAAGCTCATCACCGCACTGGCAGGCCTCGTCACCGCCGCAGCACCCGAAATCGGCTCCCAGCACGCAGCACCCCTGCGCGACGGCCTGCGCACCCTGCAGCTCGCATTCCGCGAAGCATCCCCCTTCCCGGACGAACCCGGCAAGGGCCCCGGCGAAAAGCTCACCGGCCCGGTGTACTAAACCAACTGGTGTACTAAGCCAGGACGTGCGCTAAACCAGCAGGCCTACTAAGCCATATCTGGTGTATGCCATCACGAAGCCCCGCATCCCTCGTATTGAGGAAGACGGGGCTTCGTCATATATAAAACCTATGCGGATAAGAAATCTACGCGGGCTAAAGCAGAGCGGTAGCTTTAGCGGGAGCCAGCGACCTCAAGAGCCTGTTCAAAACTAAAGTTACCCACATACAGCGCCTTGCCAAGCACCACGCCCTCCAAACCATAAGGCACCATAGAACGCAGCTTCACAAGATCAGCCAGCGACGCCACACCACCGGACGCCACCACCCGACAGGCAGTCTGAGCCAGCACCTCATCCAGCAGCTCCGCACCCGGGCCCGCCAGAGAACCGTCCTTACTCACATCCGTGACGATATAGCGGCGCACACCCGCGCTCTCCAGCCACGCCAGCGCCTCCGCCAAATCAGGCCCCGACCAATCGGTACCGCGAGCCACCGTCACCCAGCCCCGCTCGGGGTTATAACGGGCATCGAGGCCAAGAGCCAGAAGATCAGAATCGGCATAATGAGCCAGAACACCTTCAAGCCAGGAAGAATCCGCCAGAGCCGCACTAGTCACGTTCACGCGGTCCGGATTCAGGCTCAGGGCGCGCTCCAGACTCTCAGCATTACGCACACCGCCACTGACCTGAACACGAACCGGAGCGGAGCCGGTCATCCGGGCATTCTCGGCGCGGACAGCGGCAACCACCTCAGCCAGAACCTCAGTATTCGTGCCACGACCAAACGCCAAATCAAGGTCAACCAGGTGAATCCAGCGAGCACCAGCCTTCACCCAGGTCAGAGCCGCCTCAACAGGGTCGAGGCGTTGCTCACCACCGGACAGGGTGCCGCCCACCGGGCGCACCGCGTAGCCTTCAGAAATATCAACGGCGGGCAGAAGTTCAAGAGCGGGTGCAGACATTAGTTACCTCCCGCCGCAGTAGCGGAGTCTCCAGAAGACAGAGACTCAGAAGACAGGCGACCGGTCACCGCCAGGGACTCAACCCAGCGGCGCATAAACTCTGCCCCCAGCTCGCCAGAACCTACCGGACAGAACTGCACCGCCGTCAGCGGGCCGTTCTCAACCGCCGCGATATATGCAGGCTCGGTGACAGTCCAAGTCACCGCGGGAGGGGCAATATATTCAATACTCTGGTCAAAAGCCCACTCAAAAACGCCGTGCTCAGACTTGAAGTGAGCCTCGCCCTCAAAGTCCTTGAGCAGCGCGCTATCGGCAGACGGGCTCAGAGCGGAAGCTCTGGGCGCTAGGTCGCGGGTAGAAAGTTCCACGCTCTCACCGGGCCACTCCCCCATGCACTGCACCTGAACCTGCCCCATCTGCGGATGCTCCACCGTAACGGAGTCGAAGAGGCAGCTCAACGCTGCACCGGCGACCAACACCGGACGACCGCCAGCCACACGGCGACCAATCACGCGCTCAGCGTCCTTAGCTTTCAGATCTTCGTACGCCTCGAGAGAGCTCGCACCGCCGGCAACCACCATGCCGTCAGCCTCACGCAACTGATCAGGCACAACGGTCACGATAACCTCCGCCCCCGCATCCTGAAGAAGCTTTACCAAGGCACCACGAGTTCCGGGTTCCCCCAAAACGGCAACCACAGGACGAGCGGTCTGAGCGCTCTGTACAGAGTCAGTTTCGACGGGTGTGGGTTCAACGGGAACAGGCATCGGTGCGCTCCTAGTTCATAGGCTCAAGAATTCGACTCAAGCGCTCTAGCTTGAGAGATGGAGGATTCGGACTCAAGACATCAACCTCACGCAGAAACCAACCACACACGGGTCCGTGCTTAGCGCTGAGGCTGAGGAATTTCCAGACGCTGACCGGCATCAACAGAGGTGCTGGTCAGCGAGTTCAACTCCATAATACGAACCACAGTATCACGGGTATCACCTTGCGGATCCACCGCCTGAGCAATATCCCACAGGGTCTCGCCGTGCTTGACCACAACGACGGTTCGAGTCACCGAAGCGTTCTCCACAGAAGCAGAAGCCGCCGGACCAAAGAAGCTAATAGCGCCGAGCACAATCAGCGCCGCCAAAGTCAGCAGAGGCAGCCCCTTCAGGAAACCGCGCACAGTACCAAGACGACGAATAGAAGCGGGAACCTCGCGCAGAAGCTCACCACCCTTAGCCAGAAGAACACTCTTCACGCTGGGCGCCTGCGCATCAGAAGCAGTCTGCACACCAGAAGCTACTGAGCGAACCGGTGCAGGCGCCACAGTGGGGGTAGAAGCAGCGGGGGTAGAAGCAGCGGGAGCATGGGTGGGCTGAGCCACCTGCGCAGGGCGGGATGCATGAGCCGCACGAGAAGAGCGAACAGACGGCGAAGACGCAGGCACACGAGAACGCCCCTGCGCGGTACGGACAGCCGTGTTGCGGGCGGGCACAGTGCGGGCGGGGTGAAGTACCACCAAGCCTGCCGGAAGGTGTGCAGAAGTGCCATGAGAAGCAAGAGGTGCTGCAGTAGTCATTGTGGTTCCTTTCTCTCAGCTCGCCCCGGGGTTACCCCGCGGGTCTAGCAATGCCGAGCGATACCCGCTCGGAGGTCCTAGTTGAGTGATAACTATGGAGTGGTGATTGTTAGGCGATAACTAGTGGATAGCTATTCTCTAGTTAGGTCAGAGCGTCGGGTACACCGGGTTGCCGCGGGTTGCCTCAGCACCCCATCCCCTGCGCTCTCTCTTCGCCAGATGCTCCCTAGATTCGCCAGAGGCTTTCCAGAGCATCAGGGGTAGATCATGCGAAGAGAGAGGCAGAGGATTCGAATACATTCGAACACTCCTTCACTCGCCCCTCCTGGAAGACTCCGGGTCGAATCTTCGAATATTTTTCGAACATTCACCCGTAAATCCTGAATTTCAGGAGAGATTCAAGAGTATATACGAACTCTTGTTCTAAAGTCTAGCAGAGATGTACTAAAAATTTCTTCGAGTTTCGAAGAAAAAATCTAGAATATTTGTTTGAGTTTTTCGGTGTAGTGTTCTACACTGGTGTCAAGAGACGTTCCACACGCTCCTGATGAGTCCTACTCACAGCAGGTTTCTGTACCCGTTACAGCTTGGTTCTGTATCTAAATGCAGGTGCTGCTGACTGAGTTTTATAGGGCGGAGGCGCATACTCGTTGCCCGCGTATCGCTCCGGCACGGATAGAATTCCTCCACCCCCTGACGAGATAAGACCAATTTCAGCAGAACCAAAAAAATTTTTAGGACACCATCGGAAAACGTGTGAAGCACCCATCCGTGCCCCGACCGGGATACAAGGTCGGAGTACAGACCGAAGGAAAAGAAATGGCAACAGCACCCCGTCCGGCGCTGACCGCGCGCCAGCAGAAGATTCTTGACGCGATCCGCACCGAGATTGAACAAAAGGGTTACCCGCCGTCCATGCGCCAGATTGGTGACATGGTGGGTCTTGCGTCCCTGTCTTCGGTCACTCACCAGCTCGGCCGTCTCGAGACCATGGGCTACATTCGCCGCGACCCCAAGCTCCCCCGCGCCATTGAGGTGCTGGATGAGAACGGCGTCGGCATCCACGGTAGCGCTTCCTCTTCCCTGCCCGAGCTGCCGAACTTCGAAGTCGGCGATGAGGACCTCGTACCTGTTCCCCTGGTTGGACGAATTGCAGCGGGCGGTCCCATTACCGCCGAGCAGTCCGTGGAGGATGTGCTCGCCCTGCCCCGCCAGCTGGTCGGTAACGGCAAGCTCTTCATGCTCAAGGTCAAGGGCGATTCCATGATTGACGCAGCAATCTGCGATGGCGACTGGGTGGTTGTCCGAGAGCAGCACACCGCAGACAACGGCGATATCGTTGCTGCTCTGCTCGACGATGAAGCAACCGTAAAGGTGTTCCGTCAGGTTGACGGCCACACCTGGCTCATGCCGCGCAACTCTAACTACGAGCCGATTATGGGTGACCGCGCAACCGTTATGGGTAAGGTCGTCTCCGTGCTGCGTAGTCTCTAGAAGATACAAGTCTCTAAAAGTTGCAGTCTCTAGAAGACGCGGGCTCTCAACAGCACAGCTTCTAAAAGAAGCTGGTTCTAAACAGCACGGCTTCTAACAGACATAACCGTTAGGGCTCTTAGCTCTCTATAGAAATCACCCCGGTGGTACGTGAATGTTCACGTATCACCGGGGTGATTTCTATATGTCTAAATTTATATGCCCAAAACGGGGCGGCGGCGCGGCAAGGAATGGATCTCGCCCGAGCTAACGCTCAATACTCGCCGAAAGACGAGCCAGCGCACCAATCACGGCTGCCTTATTCTGCGTCGACCACATCGGCGGCATCGCCTTCATCAAGAAACCGCCGTAACGTTTAGTCGCCACACGAGAATCCAGTACAGCCACCACGCCGCGGTCAGACACCGAACGAATCAGGCGGCCCGCGCCCTGCGCCATACGAATCGCCGCATGGTGAGCAGAAACCGCCATAAAGCCGTTACCGCGGTGACGGTTCACCGCCTCCGTACGAGCCTGCGCAATCGGGTCGTCCGGGCGGGGGAACGGAATGCGGTCCATCACCACCAGGCGGCAAGAGTCACCCGGAACATCCACGCCCTGCCATAGGCTCATCGTTCCGAACAGGCATGAGTCAACGTCCTCGCTGAACTCCTCCACCAGAGCCTTGAGCGAAGACTCACCCTGCAGAAGAATGTTCAGGTCGCTGTGCTCACGCATGTACTCGGCGGCACGCTCGGCGGCGCGCTTCGAGGAGAACAGGCCCAGGGCACCGCCCTCCGAGGCCTCGCACAGCTCACGCAGGCGCTCCAGCTGACCCTCGTGCACACCAAATCCCGGAGGCTTCAAATCTCCGGCAACGTACATGATGCCCTGCTTGCGGTAGTCGAAAGGTGAACCCACATCGATACTCGTCCAGCGCGGCGCACCCTCCCCTTGCAGTCCCAGGGCAGCGGCTGCAACATCAAAAGAGTCACCCACCGTCAGGGTCGCACTCGTCAAAATCACGGTGCGGTCAGCGAACAGGCCGTCACGCAACTGCAGGCCAACGCTCAACGGAGCGATATTCAGGGTCGCCGGGTCGGTATCGGAAGCAGCCACGTAGCGGCCGTTCTCCCAACCGCCCTGACGAGAAATCCACAGAACGTCCTGCTCGCCCGAAGCCTCCAGAATGCGGCTGCTCATATCGTGCACCTCAGAGACACGCGAGCGCGCCATCTGCAGGCCGGCGTCAACGTCCTGACCGTCCGGTTTGGTATCGGACAGGGCGGTGCGGGCGGCATCATTTACCGCAGAAATAGCGGTCAAAAGGCGACCGTCCAGGCCCTTCAGAAGGCCCTCGGCAAGACCCTCGAAAGCGGTCTCCAGGGTGCCAGCAGCCATTTCCAGCGCGCCGGAATCAGCCTTCGAATGCTTCTTCACGCTACGTGCCGCACGGCGAACCATCGCAACCGTCAAAGAACCAGACACGGCACCGGTCACGCGGTCCACCAGTTCATGAGCCTCATCAATAATGACCGTCTCATGTTCGGGCAGAACCTTCATGCCTTCAAAAGCGTTAATCGCCAGCAGGGCGTGGTTCGTGATGACAATGTCAGCCTCAGCGGCACGGCTACGCGCCATCTCGCTAAAGCACTCTTCCACCAGCGGGCAGCGGCGGCCCAGACACTCGGCGGCACTGACCGACACCTGAGCCCAGGCGCGGTCAGAGACGCCGGGCTTCAGCTCGTCACGGTCGCCGGTCTCCGTGAGGTCAGCCCACTCGCGCAGGCGCACCACTTCCTCACCCACGCGGGAAGTCGAAGAAGGCATGTCAAAGAGAGCATCCGGCTCGTCTTCCGGGTAGCCGCCCTCCAGCTTGTGCAGGCAGAGGTAGTTATTGCGGCCCTTGAGCAGAGCCACTTGCGCCTGCGACTCCGGGCGCGGCTCCAGCGCTTGTAGAAGACGCGGAATATCGCGGTTCACGATCTGCGCCTGCAGGGCAAGGGTCGCCGTCGCAACGACAATCGGCTGGTCCGACTCCCCCACCCGCGCCAGGGCAGGAACCAGGTAGCCCAGGGACTTACCGGTACCGGTACCCGCCTGCACCAGCAGGTGACGCTGCAGTTCAAGAGCCTGCGCCACATGCGCCACCATGGTGCGCTGACCGGCACGGTTCTGACCGCCGGTGGCGGCAACCGCCTCGTCCAGCAGGGTCAGGGCATCCTTCGCACCGGGCAGGGTTTCAAGCTCCTGCCCGGTGAATCGGGTGCCGCCGGTCGCCGATCCGGGTACGGTTCCCGGGGCGTTTTTGGGCGCGTTGATGCTCTCGGTCACGCTCATACGCCCCTATAGAGCCTCAGCGGTGGAGGACTGCTCGGAAACAGAAGCGGTCGCTTCAGCCAGGGCGTGTGCCTCCGCAAGTTCCTCTTCCAGGACCTCCAGCAGGTCGCCTTCCAGCACATACTCGGACAGTTCGGAGGCGACATCCTCACGGACCAGAGCCACCACGAACGTGCCGTCCGATACGAAATCGGTGCTCTTAATTTCGGCGTCCCACTCGTGCAGGCGCGAAATAATCTCACCGTGCGAGTACGGAATCAGTAGCTTCACCTCAATGGAGGGGCGCGGAATGGTGTCCGCAATCTTCTGCTTCAGCTCCTCAATACCCTCACCGGTACGCGCCGAAACGATCACGTGCTCCGGCTCACGCTGGCGCATACGCTCCAGCACAAACGGGTCGGCGGCATCCGCCTTATTCAGCACAATAATCTCGGGGATATGGCGGGCATCAACCTCCGCAATGACCTCGCGGACAGCACGAATCTGCCCCTCCGGGTCCGGGTGCGAAGCATCCACCACGTGCAGGATAACGTCAGCGTCAGCGACCTCTTCCAGGGTGGAGCGGAACGCCTCCACCAGCTGGGTCGGCAGCGAACGCACGAAACCCACCGTGTCAGAGAGGGTGTAGCCGATACCGTCCGGGGTCTGAGCCTTACGGACGGTCGGGTCCAGGGTCGCAAACAGGGCGTTCTCCACGAGCACGCCGGCATCGGTCAGACGGTTCAGCAGGGAGGATTTACCCGCGTTCGTGTACCCGGCAATAGCCACCGAAGGCACACGGTTACGGCGACGGTTCAGACGCTTCGTCTCACGCGCCGGCGCCATCGCAGCAATCTCACGCTTAAGCTTCGCCATGCGAGCGCGCAGACGGCGGCGATCCATCTCAATCTTGGTTTCACCGGGACCACGCGAACCGATACCCTCACCGGCCGCGGCACGGCCACCCGCCTGACGGGACAGGGATGCACCCCAACCACGCAGACGCGGCAGCATGTACTCCAGCTGAGCCAGCTCAACCTGCGCCTTACCCTCGCGGGACTTAGCGTGCTGAGCGAAAATGTCGAGAATCAGGGCGGTGCGGTCAATGACCTTGACCTTCACGATGTCTTCGAGGGCACGACGCTGAGAGGGAGCCAGTTCCGAGTCGACGATGACGGTGTCGGCGCCGGTCGCCTCCACAATGTCCTTGAGTTCCAGCGCCTTACCGGAGCCGAGGAAGGTGCCGGGGTCCGGCTTGAGGCGGCGCTGAACCAGGCCGTCCAAAACCTCGGAACCTGCGGTTTCAGCCAGTGCCGCGAGCTCACGCAGGGAGTTCTCTGCGTCCTCTACGGTGCCTTCAGTCCACAGACCAGCCAGCACCACGCGTTCCAGGCGTAGCTGGCGGTACTCGACCTCGGTGACGTCTTCAAGTTCGGTGGAGAGGTTCGCGATACGGCGCAGTGCGCGGCGCTCAGCGAGGTCTTCCTGGTCACCGTCATATTCGGAGTGCTCGCGCTGAACGTCAGAAATTTCGCGCGCGCGAGTATCCAGCACACGGCGGCTATTGTTGCCGTGAGCGCTGGAGGAGTTATCACTGTGATGCGCAGTACCGGCGGCGTCATAAGTAGTGACGGAGGCGGCGGCCTGGGAGCGGCCCAGAACGCGGTCTACGGTGCGGCGCAGCTGCTCATCGCTGGGCAGCTTTTCGGTATCAGATACGGGGGTGTTCTTAGAATTCATACGATTCTAATTCTACCGCCGTTGTCCGCATCAGGTAGGGGGTTCGGTCGCCTGTGCGCTCAGGGCGTGCAAGCTGCTGACCTGCCCCGTGCATTCTCTGCCCGTGTGCGGCGGGTTCTTGCCCTACCGGTACACTGGATAGCATGAGCGAGCAGCATTATTTCTCTGAAACCCCCGAGACCGAATTCAAGCCCCGCCCGGTGCAGGTGGAGCTTGCCGGCCGCAAGGTCACTGTCACTACAGCCAACGGCATTTTCAGCCCCTCCGGCATTGATAAGGGCACCGCTATTTTGCTGCAGGAAGCACCCGACCCGCAGGGCGAACGCATGCTCGACATCGGCTGCGGTTGGGGCCCCATCACCCTGACTTTGGCGATGCTCGCACCGCAGGCGCAGGTGCACGCGGTGGACGTGAACTCCCGCTCCATTAGCCTGACCGAACGCAACGCCGCCGTTCTCGGCCTGTCCAACGTCACCGTGGGAACCCCCGAGTCGGTTGACCCCGAACTGCGTTTTGACACCATCTGGTCGAACCCGCCGATTCGCGTGGGCAAGGAGGTTCTGCACGAGATCCTGCTGACCTGGCTGCCGCGCCTGGCACCCGGTGGTGACGCCTACCTGGTGGTTCAGAAGAACCTGGGCTCCGATTCTTTGCAGAAGTGGATGGACGCGCAGCTTAAGGAGCTGCACCCCGGCGAGTTTGAGGTGTCGCGCTATGCGACCTCGAAGGGCTTCCGTATTCTGCAGGTGCACCGCTACGAGGGCTAAAACCTCTGGCGCTAAATCCTCTAGCGCTAATTGCTTAAAAATATAAAAGCGGCGGGTGTTGTCTGAATGTATTGTCAGAAAACACCCGCCGCTTTTCTCTATAAAATCTCTGTTCTAGGACTGCTCGCTATCGCAGCACGACGGTCGCAACCATCTGCGCCGGACCAGCCAAAACAACATGCTCCAGGTCATCCGGACCCAGCACGAAAGTCACCGCGAGGGTACCGCCGGGCACATGCACCAGCCACTCATCCGGAGCTTCCTCGCCGCCCCAGAAACGGGTCGCCGCAGCCGCAGCACACGCACCGGTACCGCAGGAGAGGGTCTCGCCCACGCCGCGTTCGTGCACGCGCATACGGATAGCGCCCACATGCGCGCCGCTCTCAACGTCCAGGTCGACCGGCACCACAAACTCAACGTTCGTACCGTTGACCGGGGCGGGGTTCACCTGAGGCAGGCTGTGCAGGTCCAGGCCGTCCAGCTTACCGTCGGAGCCGAGCATCACCACGGTGTGCGGGTTACCCATCGAAATGGACAGGCCAGCACGCGGAGTCTTCAGGCCGCGAGCAGACACCAGGCAGTCCTCGCCACCCTCGCGGGCAGCCTCACCGTGGATGAAGCTCCACGGACCCATATCAATCGCGTAGCCCTCTTCGGTGCGCGCCACAGTCTTCACGCCGGCACGGGTACCAATCTTGACGGTCTCGCCCACCTCAAGCTCAATCAGGCCCTCAGTGCGCAGGTACTCCACGAACGCGCGCACACCGTTGCCGCACATTTCAGCGATAGAGCCGTCACCGTTGCGGTAGTCCATGAACCAGACAGCGTCCGGGTGCTCCTCGAGCAGCTTCTGGCCCGCGCGGGAGGCGGTGCTGCGGGCAGCACGAATGAAGCCGTCCGCGCCAATGCCGAAGTGGCGGTCGCAGACGCGGGCTACCAGCTCGGGGGTGAGGGCAATTTCTGCGTTCTCGTCCGTCAGAAAAATGAAGTCGTTACCGGTGCCGTGACCCTTGGTGAGGGTCAGGCCTGCCAGCTCGCCCCAGATGGAAGGGTTCTCGCTCATATGCTGTCCTTAAGGTTGGTGACCTGTCCGTTTATGATTTTACCGCGCCGACCGGTTCGAGGGGGTATCTGTTCGACTGCGGTTCGGTATTGTGGCTTATCGGGTGCTTTCGCGGATGATGGCTTCCGCTTCATCGGCAAGGGTGGGTGAGAGCGCATCCAGCCAGTGCACGCGCGGGTCCGCACGGAACCAGGTCAGCTGCCGGCGCGCAAACTGGCGAGTAGCGATCGTCGTATCCTCAATCGCCTGCTCCACGCTGTAGTCCGCATCCTCAAGGACGCGAGCGAACTGCGCGTAACCAATCGCGCGGGAGGCGGTCTTACCCTCTTGCAGCCCCTGCTCGTTCAGGGCGCGAACCTCATCGAGCAGCCCCTGCTCATGCATCAGCTCCACGCGGCGGTGCAGACGCTCGTGCAGCAGGGCACGATCCATATCCAAACCAATCTGAAT
>ERZ772925.60-NODE-60-length-25766-cov-3.96947_pt1 | contig 25766 bp, 20 predicted proteins | sample MGYA00511687_ERZ772925 | MGnify/ENA primary metagenome ERZ772925 (study PRJEB29015, sample SAMEA2738087) | human oral metagenome | biome: human oral; feature: human-associated habitat; material: saliva | place: China | collected 2227 ...
TGTAGGCCGTCCCGTTGAGCTTGTTGTACTCATCGAGAGCTTCCTGACTCAGCTCGAGTGCATAGGTCTGGTCCTTGGTCTGGGGCGAAGAGATGCGGATATTGATATCCGTAGAGACTTCGCTGTCTCCCAGCTGGAGTGACCCGATACGACCAGCCTGCGTACCCGTCTGGGCGATGTAAGCTTGATTCGTGAGCTCCTTGAGTTCTCTGTCGTTACAGGAGCTGAGGAGTGCAGCAGCAGCTACGACTCCGAGGAGATATTTATTGATCTTCATTGGATTCGTCTACTTGATCTGGGGGTTCATAAGCTGGATAGCACGACGCCACCAGGGATAAGAGAGGCCCTTGACAGGCTTCATGTCGATCCCGTTCACGACGTCAGGCGTATTGACGGCATACTCGAGGTCTACACGGAAGGCACCGACACCACCCTTACGGTAGGTGACACCATCGACGACGGGGTTCTGAAGGGCGAAGTTGAGGATCTGCCCCAGACCAGCCTTACCACCGGTGGTAGCACCTGACTCGAAGTCTTCTTACAGATCTCTTCGACCGATAGAACGTCCTTATAAGCTCTGAGCATACCCTGGAAGTGCCCGTTGTTGTAGCCTACAGAGTTGTTATAAGCTTGGATGATGAAGTAGTTGAAGTACTTGGCGTGCGAAGCGGGAAGCGCATCGGGCTCACCGTCGACAGCAAGGATCTTCTTACGACCAGCCTCCGTCTCAGCCATAGGGCCGATACGCTTACCGAGGGTCTCGATGAAAAGCGTCATGAGCGTGGGCACACCATTCTCCACATCGGTACGCCACATTTCATAGTTCGTACCGAAGGGGTGAGAATAGTTAGGCTCAGCATCGATATCGAAGCCATCGTAGCCGTACTTATCGATGAGGTCACAGATCGCATTAGCATACTTGACGACAGATGCACGACGGGCAGCCTTACCTTCTTCCGTCTGTTCGGTGCTCCAGCCCCAGTACTTGTGCGTCCACTTTTCGCCACTCTTAAGAGTAGCCTTTTCTGCATCCGTAGGATCGGGAGTAACACCAGCGCCCATATCGAGGACGAGGAAGCAGATCATTGCCTTCAGACCCTTCTTCTGCTGTGCATCACGCAGGTCCTTGAGCTGAGCTTCAGTTGGATTCTTCCATCCGCCCCAGAGAGAGACGAGGTCTACAGAGTCGGGCAGGCCCATCAGCGAGCTCTGCATATTCGTACCAACACCCGTCCAAGCGCTGTAGTAAGAGAATGCGATCTGGTGATCAGAGTTCTTGTAGTCGCGCAGAGCCTTGTAGTAGGCCTCTGAGTGGTTGGGCTGGGTGAGGTCTTCGGGATGCTGGATCTCCATGTCCGTCCACTTGCTGCACGAAGCCAGCGTGGTCAGAGCGAGAGCCGATACCGCGAGGATATTCTTGATCTTCATTTCTTGATTCGTTAGCTATAGTTACTTCTTCTGCCACCAGAGCTTCGTAGCATAGTCGTCAGCACCACCGAGGGTGACGAGAGCTGCGTTGTAGTTAGCCTGGTTACGGGTACGCTCGTTGACGTCGTAGGGGATACGGTTAGCCACGTGGATGGTGTAGCCGTTCGTAGAGACGGGGAGCGCGAAGACCTTAGGATAGCCCGTACGACGAATTTCCGACCAGCCTTCCTGGCCATTGGGGAAGAGAGCGATCCACTTCTGGACGATCAGACGCTCGAGCTTGGTTTCGTCAGAAGCTGAGTCATCCCACTTAGGCGTGATGGTGCTGGTAGCGGACATATCCTTACCATAGCCACCATCGGCATCCTTGTAGTCAGCAGGAGTCTTGTTGCTCTGCAGGTAGGCATCAGCACCAGAGACATTCCACTGAGTGAAGGACTCCTTGACACCGCGCTCATAAAGGTCCTTAGCAGTGCCCCCCATGCCTGGCCAACCAGCCAAAGCACCTTCAGCACGGCAGAACCACATTTCAGCAGCAGAGAGCCATACGCTGGGGGAGTTCTTCGTGACAGCAGCAGCCGAATAAAGTTCGTCAGCGATGTTCTTATTCTTCACGTCAGCACCAGCCAGACATCCGATAAGCTTACGGTCACCAGCCTTAGCAGGAGCGGCGAAGTAAGCAGGGATACGAGGGTCTTCGTAGCCGTTCATGTAGGAGTCGATGTCGGCGCAAGCACGTGAGTCACCCCACTCGACCGAAGTCTTGTAAAGACCGCGAGGGATATAGGTGATAGCGCAGTTGTCAGCCGAAGACTCGATGACACCACGGCCTCAGTAGCGTACTGCTGAGCCAGAGCAGGAGCAGCATAGCGCATACGGATAGCGATACGAAGCTTGAGTGAGTGAGCGAGCTTGACCCACTTGGAGAAGTCTCCAGAGTAGATCTTGTCTGCAGCCTCATTGACCGTACGACCTGGGTTAGCCAGGACGAAGGCGTTGATATTGCTTGCAGCAGCATCGAGGTCAGCTACGAGAGCCTTATAGATAGCTTCCTGAGAGTTGTAACCTTCGAGGTTGGTCGCATCAAGGCCGAAGGGCATAGGACCATACTTGTCGGTCAGAGCGAGGAAGGTGTGAGCACGCATGATGAGTGCCCAGTTGTAGTTGAGGTCTTCCTTACCAGCGAGATCTGCGATTTCAGCGAACGCGCTCTTTGCAGGGACGAGGATCTGAGAGTTTGACCACCCGAGCCAGCCACTTGGAGCGCTGAAGGTGGCAAAGTTCTTAGAGCTCCAGCCGTTGTTAGCGTAGGTGAAGTAGCGACCGAGGTAGTTACCCACGAGGTCGAAGTTACACTGGTATGCGTTCTCCTGCTCGGGGAAAGCTACATTCTGCAGCTGAACGAGGAAGGAGGAGATATTGTAGTTATCACGCTGCAGGACCTCCTTGCTCTGGCTACCGCCAGGGCGGTTGGCTTCTTCAAAGCCACTGGTGCAGGAGGCCAAGGCGAGTGACAGGGCAGCGATACCAAGCCCCTTGGCGATATGATTCTTCTTCATAAGATACATTCTTAATAAACGTCTCTAAGAATACGCTTAGAACTGGAGCTTCACCGTGAAGCCGAGGTTACGCAGGCTGGGCTGCATGAAGTAGTCGAAGCCCTGGTAGTAGGTACCAGTAGAAGCGGTGAGCTCGGGGTCGAATGGAGCCTTGTTATAGATCATCAGCAGGTTACGTGCCGTCAGACCGAGCGAGAGGCGGACCTTATCGCCGAGGAGCTTCTTAGGAATGAGGTAGGAGATGTGAGCTTCCTGGAGACGGACGTTCGTACCATCATAGATGTACTCTGACCAGACGGGGCTTGCACCACCGACTACAGAGTAGTAGCCCTGAGCATCGATGCGGCCATTGCCGACAGCGATACCGCCAGCCTTACGAGCATCAGCAGAAGCCTGAGATACGCCGTACTCATCGAGGATAGCCTGCGTCTGAGAGAGGACGATACCACCGAGACGAGCTGAGAACATGAAGCCTACGTTCAGACCCTTCCAGTTGAATTCGTTGCTCCAGCCAAGGTTAGCATCAGGCAGTACAGAGCCCTTATAGATGGGGTTGTCAAGCGTCTCGGGGATGATCTTGCCATCAGTAGAGAGGACAGGATAACCTTCGGGAGTGCGCTTGATACCGGTGTTGATGTAGATGTCACCCATCGTACCACCTTCGCGGAGATAGACATCGGCACCCTTCAAACCACCCTTAGAGATAGGATCCTTGCGACCAGGGATCAGCTCGACGATGCGGTTCTGGTTAGCGCTGAAGGTACCCGTCGTGGTCCACTCCAGCTCGCCGAACTGGCTCGTCCAGCCGAGAGAGAGCTCGATACCGCGGTTACGAACATTACCTGCCTGGATGTACTCGCTGTTATAGCCGTTGGAGGCCGAAGAGAGAGGCATGAGGAAGGTCTGATTCTTCGTATTAGACTGGTAGATCGTAGCTTCGAGGCTCAGGCGGTTGCGGAAGAACTTACCCGTCACCCCTGCTTCCCATGAATAGGTCAGCTCAGGCTTGAAGTCAGCTGGGAACTTATACGTGACCGTAGCGTAGCTCTGCGATGCGGGGTCGTAGGTATAGCGGTAGGGAGAAGAGATCTGAGCAGGGATAGGCGAACCTACCTTAGCCCAAGAGAGGCGCGTCTTGAGGTAGTTAACCCACTTAGGCATCTTAGCCATCTGTGAGATGACACCAGAGAGACCGACAGAGGGATAGAAGAAGGGGTTGGCCGTGGTGTGAGCCAGAGCAGAGTCCCAGTCTTCACGACCCGTAAGCGTGAGGAAGACCATGTTCTTCCAGCCCGTTTCTACGCTTGCGAACGCAGAGTTAGTGATGTGCGAGCTATTAGTGTATACAGGCGCATTACCTGCAGTAGGCTGACCGTAGTCGATCTGGTTAGGATCGAAGACGTTAGAGATAGAGCGGAGACCGCCGCGGAAGCCGCGAGCGTCGTTGTAAGAGCGGTTGGTAGACACCCCGACGTTAGCAGCGATAGAGAAGTCGTCGATACGCTTGTTGATGTTGGCCATCACGTCACCATAGAGTGAGGTGTTGTTACCCTTGCTGTAAGAGTAGTAGCCATACTGTGACCCCGTGAAGAGGGTAGCCGTAGACGCGTAGCGCTTGCTTTCGTCGAAGCTGTTGATGACGTCAGCACGAGCACGACCCGTGATGTCGATCCATTCGTTGATCTTCCACTTGAGCGAGCCGTTGATCATGTAGCGATCCTTGCTGCCCGTGGTGAGCATGCGGTTAGCGACCCAGTAGGGGTTCTGCTGTGAGTAAGCATCACCGTAGTTCCAGTTCTGGACGTAGATCTTACGGATAGGGTCGTAGACCTCATAGGTACGTACACCGTCAAAGTTCTCACCGCGGGGGAAGAGATACAGAGGTACGATGGGGTTGAGGTATTCACCCTGAGCGATGAGGTTCTGGTCGCCCTGACGGATGTAGTTGAAGCCGAAGTCAAGCGTCAGCTTATCTTCGAGGAACTTCGTCGTGTTGCGGAAGTTGAAGTTGTAGCGGTCGTACTTGCTGTTGGGGATGATACCGGAAGCATTAGTCGAGCCGAGAGAGAGATACGTCTGATTCTTCGCGTTACCGATAGTCAGCGAAGCCGTGTTCTGGATGTTAGAACCCGTGTTGAAGAAGTCAGCGGGATCGAACTTCCCATAGGGAGAAGCCGTCTGTGCCCCCCAGCTCTTCACGTCACCAGGAGCGCTGATGAATTCGTTCTGGAAGCGAGGCATGACGAAGGGACGAGAGAAGGAGGTGCTGTTGGAGAGCATGACCTGCACGCGACCATCCTTACCCTTCTTCGTGGTGATCATGATGACCCCCTGAGCAGCGCTTGCCCCATAGAGTGCAGCAGCAGCAGGACCACTGAGGACGCTGATAGACTCGATATCGTCAGGGTTGATATCAGAGATACCTTCACCCTTAGGCTGTGAAGAGTAGCGACCGTTCGTCTCACCGCCGTTGGTGTTGATGATGGGTATCCCGTCGATGACGTAGAGAGCCTGGTTGCTCTGGTTCATCGACTTAGGACCACGCATGACGACACGCGTAGCACCACCGAGACCCGAGGAAGAGGCGTTGATGTTTACCCCAGCCACCTTACCGTTGAGGCTGTTCATAAAGTTGGCATCCTTGACCGTCGTGAGAGCGTCGCTCTTGACTTCCTGGACATTATAGCTCAGGGCCTTCTGCGAGCGCTTGATACCGAGAGCGGTGACGACAACGGCTTCCACCTGATTGTCTTCACTGGGGAGCTCGATCTTGAGCTCAGTCTGGTTACCGACAGGGACCTCGATCTTCTTGTAGCCGATGGACGATACTACGAGGACCGCACCTGCCTTCACGTTCTTCAGGCTGAACTTCCCGTTGATGTCCGTGGAAGCACCTTGGCCTTGTACGCCCTTGACTAGGACAGAAGCCCCGATCACAGGCTCATGATTAGCGGCGTCGAGGACGACCCCGCTGATACTCTTACCCTGCGCCATCGCGGTAGCGACCGTAAGGAAGAGGATCATGAGGATAGATAGTACTTTCTTCATATCTGAAACATTAAAAAATAGGCAGCACACAGGTGTCCCTCATCTATGCTCGCGGAGCACGGAGCTGAGGGGCACACAAAAGAAAAGCCCCGAAGAGCTGACGGCCATAGCCGAGCATCTTCTGGGCTCTATTATTATATCGGTAGGAGGTATAGGTCTGACGCGTCGACCAAATGGAGCTGTCCATCTGTGTCGCCATCTCCTCAATGAGGGGCATAGCCACCGACCACTCGCGCATATTGCAAGCCATGCGACACACACGTGCAGAGTCATTTGAGAGTAAAAGGGGCATCACGCCCGAATGCTTGTCCATGTACCTTCCGTTACAATCTGGGGGACAAAGATAGGGATAAATAACATGCAGAGTATAAGGCTTTTCACGTCTCCACTTAATAAAAAATTTAAGGAAGTGTAGTAGTTTGTACACCCTCCTCCGCAAGTCTGAAAGGAGGGGCAAGGGAAGGGCGAGGTGCAAAGGTGGGCAAATCATACCATACACCTATATAATAGCATACCCTCCCCCTATACAATAATATGCCATACACCTAATAATAATAGGTAGGGAAAGGACGGAGGTAGCTACTCTTCACAGCAGTCCCCGAGATGAATCCCAGCCTATCTACGCGGTATTGAGGCTATGTAGTACCTTTGTGACACCATATATAATAGTAGTGTCACCGTAGGGCGCTTCCCACTCCCCTACTCCTTTATGACCCGACTCATGATCACGATAGAAGACCTCTACTCCATCTACCTCGCCCACCCTGTGGTGAGCACCGATACCCGCCAGCTACCCGAGGGCTGCATCTTCTTCGCCCTGCGCGGAGCGCGCTTCGACGGCAATCAGTATGCCCGTGCCGCACTGGAGGCTGGTGCTGCCTACGCTATCATCGACGACCCCAACGCACAGATCGACGAGCGCACGATCCTCGTCGAAGACAGCTTGAAGGCTCTGCAGCTGCTCGCCTGCCACCACCGTCAGCAGCTGGACATCCCCGTCATCGCGATCACTGGGACGAATGGTAAGACGACGACGAAGGAGCTGACCGCAGCCGTCCTCTCGACGACCTACCGCCTCCTCTATACCGAGGGCAACCTCAATAATCATATCGGTGTCCCCCTAACCCTTCTGCGCCTCACCCCTGAGCATCAGCTTGCTCTCATCGAGATGGGCGCCAGCAAGCCTGGGGACATCGATGAGCTCTGCGGCATCGCCGAACCCAACTACGGACTCATCACCAACATCGGTCGAGCGCACCTCGAGGGCTTCGGCTCCATCGAAGGGGTACGCCGCACCAAGGGCGAGCTCTATGATAGTCTTCGTGCCCGGAAGGGGATCGTTTTCTTCCGTGCCGAAGACAAGACGCTCGAGGAGATGAGCGAAGGCATCGACCGTATCGACTATGGCACCGACCCCGAGGCACGTATCGTCGGGCAAGCTACCCCCAGCACTGGCGACCAGCTCTTCCTCCACTTCTCTTGGGCCTGCCCCACCCTCGGCATCGAGCAGCGTAGCGTACAGACTCACCTCGTCGGGGACTACAACCTCGCCAACGCTCTCGCAGCGATCACCATCGGTCTCTACTTTGACGTAGCTCCCGAGCGCATCGACGAAGCCCTCACCAGCTACACCCCCAGCAACAGCCGCTCTCAGCTCATCACCTCCGCCCGTGGCAACCAAATCATCGCAGATGCGTACAATGCCAACCCATCGAGTATGCACACGGCGCTGGACAACTTCCTCCACATTGAGCCTCTGGATCGCCCACGCACCGTCATCCTCGGCGATATGAACGAGCTGGGCGAGTCGAGCCACGAAGCCCATCAGGAGCTGTATGCCCGCCTCAAGGCGCACACCGCCTCGCCGCTGACGATCTACCTCTGCGGTCCGCATTGGGTAGAGGAACTCGGAGCGTCGGATCATGTCCTCCCTTCGGTCGAGGAGCTCATCACACGCATCGAAGCGAAGCCCATCACGGGCAGCCTCATCCTCGTCAAGGGCTCGAACGGCATCCACCTCGGCCGTCTCCTCCCCTCACTATAAGCAAAGAGCGCATGGATCGACCATCTTGATGAGATCCAAACAAATGTTTATCTTTGTAGTAGAAGAAAAGAGCCACGTTGTCGATTGGGAAACTCATCGTACTAAGTTGAAAACCGAGGCAACCTTCTCCTCCAATGGCGGGCTACCGAGGCCTTCGGGTCTCCTCGCCTACGGCGAGCAGAGTAGATTACAAAGGGGGTGGGGATCTCAAATCCTGTTTTTCGGAGTTTTCGCTTAATCCGCTCGTGGCTCCCCCAAGTGTAGGTCACTCACCGATACTCCCGAGTATCGTGTGAGTGACCTACTTCGTTTATTGCCACACCTCTGTTAGGCACCTCTCGCAGACCAAACGACCCTGTGCCGACAGACCACCGCATCTGTTTCGTGCACGCTATTTGCAAATAATCGCCGACCACTGGTATTATTCGCTCGTGCTTAGGGGGCTATTTCTCCGAAGTCATACAGCTATACCTGCGTCTACGTACGTGGACATAAGGACTACGCACGTAAAACATAAAGTCTACACACGTAGATTTTAGGACTACGTGCGTGGTCGGGAGTTTTGCTCTACGGGATGATAGCTTTTAGTCGCGGAGAAACGAATTTTTCTTCCGCGAAGCGTAAGTTTTCCGCGTATTGATTTAGACCTCAAAGCACTACAAAGATCGAGCTCTCGGGAGGGAAATTTTTCTCCTCTCGGGGCACAGAATTCTGAGCTATTTGCGGTAACTTTGCACCACACTGCAGAGGAATCCGCCCTCGCAATCCATTCATTTTCAGTCATTATGCAGCCCTTCGTACACCTCCACGTACACTCACAGTTCTCCCTCCTTGACGGCCAGGCCTCGATCAAAGGCCTTGTCGACAAAGCTATGGCCGACGGCATGCCAGGCATCGCCCTCACGGACCACGGTGCTATGTTCGGCATCAAGGAGTTCTTTGACTACGTCAATAAGAAAAACGGCCCCCTGCTTCGCGAGCGCAAGGATCTCAAGAAGCAGATCAAGGCCCTCGAGGAGCAGGAAGAGCGTAGTGCAGAGGACGAAGCCAAGCTGAGCGAACTGCGAGAGCAGCTGCAGACGGCCGAAGCCAAGCCTCTCTTCAAGCCCATCCTCGGCTGCGAAGTCTATTGCGCCCGTCGCTCGCGCTTCAAGAAGGACGCTAACGTCCCCAACCCCTATCGCCCCAACCAATCCGTGGACAATAGTGGCTGGCACTTAGTCCTCTTAGCGAAGGATCTCACGGGCTACAAGAACCTCATCAAGATGGTCTCGCGCTCGTGGATCGACGGCTACTACTACCGCCCACGTATCGACAAGGAGCTGCTGGAGGCCCACCACGAGGGCATCATCGCCTCCTCGGCCTGCCTCGGTGGGGAGATCCCCCAGCACATCATGTACGGCAATATCGACGAGGCGGAGAAGAGCATTGAGTGGTTCAAGGGGCTCTTCGGAGATGACTTCTACCTCGAGCTGCAGCGTCACAAGACCGACAACCCGCTCGGTAACCAAGAGACCTACGAGAAGCAGCAGCAGGTCAATGCTGTCCTCCTCGAGCTGGGGAAGAAGCATGGTGTGAAGGTCATCGCTACCAACGACGTCCACTTCCTCAACGAAGAGGATGCCGAGGCGCACGACCGCCTCATCTGTCTCAGCACGGGTAAGGATCTCAACGACCCCCGACGCATGCGCTACAGCAAGCAAGAGTGGCTGAAGACGACGGCAGAGATGAACGAGCTCTTTGCTGACCTACCCGAGGTGCTCGCCACGACGCAGGAGATCTGCGATAAGGTCGAGCTCTACAGCATCGAGAACGATCCTCTCATGCCAGACTTCCCTATCCCCGAGCAGTTCGCCGATGCCGACGAATACCTCCGTCATCTGACCTACGAGGGTGCCCGACGTAAGTACGGCGAAGAGGGTATCACCGAGGAGGTGCGTGAGCGTATCGACTTTGAGCTGGGCGTCATCTCCGGCATGGGCTTCCCTGGGTACTTCCTCATCGTGCAGGACTTCATCGCTGCCGCCCGTGATATGGGCGTCTTCGTGGGCCCTGGCCGTGGATCGGCCGCAGGGTCAGCCGTAGCCTACTGCCTGGGCATCACGGATATCGACCCCATCCGCTATGACCTCCTCTTCGAGCGTTTCCTCAACCCCGACCGTATCTCCATGCCTGATATCGACGTGGACTTCGACGATGACGGGCGTGCGGATGTGCTCCACTGGGTCACGGAGAAGTACGGCTACGAGCGTGTAGCCCATATCGTCACCTATGGCACGATGGCCGCCAAGAGCGCCATCAAGGACGTCGCACGTGTGCAGCGCCTCCCTCTCTCGGAGAGTGACCGCCTCACGAAGCTCATCCCCGACAAGATCCCCAACGTGAAGAACGTCACCATCGGCGCTTCTCTCGAATACGTCCCCGAGCTCAAGCAGGCTTCCCTTAGCCCCGACCCCCTACTCCACGATACGCTGAAGTACGCTCAGATGCTCGAGGGGAATATCCGCAGTACGGGCGTACATGCCTGCGGTATCATCATCGGGAAGATGGATATCAGCGACGTCGTCCCCTTGAGCACCGCCGAGGACAAGGCCACGGGCGAGAGCATGCTCGTGACGCAGTACGAAGGCTCGGTCATCGAGTCTACGGGCCTGATCAAGATGGACTTCCTCGGGCTCAAGACCCTCTCGGTCATCAAGGAAGCCCTGCTGAACATCAAGAAGAGCCGCGGTATCGAGATCGACATCGACAAGATCCCCATTGATGATGCCAAGACCTACGAGCTCTACACCGAGGGGAAGACCGTCGGGACCTTCCAGTTCGAATCCGCTGGGATGCAGAAGTACCTGCGCGAGCTGAAGCCCTCTACCTTCGAGGACCTCATCGCGATGAATGCCCTCTATCGTCCAGGGCCTATGGACTACATCCCCGACTTCATCGACCGTAAGCACGGCCGTAAGCCCATCACTTACGACTTGCCCTGCATGGAGCGCTACCTCAAGGACACCTATGGTATCACCGTCTATCAGGAGCAGGTGATGCTACTCTCCCGTGAGATCGCCGACTTCACGCGTGGGGAGTCTGACGGCTTGCGTAAGGCGATGGGTAAGAAGCTCGCCGACAAGATGGCCGAGCTGAAGGTGAAGTTCCTCGCTGGTGGCACGAAGAAGGGCTACAAGGAGGACACGCTGGAGAAGATCTGGGCCGACTGGGCGAAGTTCGCCAGCTACGCCTTCAACAAGAGCCATGCTACCTGCTACAGCTGGGTCGCCTATCAGACGGCGTACCTCAAGGCGAACTATCCCGCAGAGTATATGGCTGGTGCGCTGAGCCGCAACCTCAATAACATCTCCGAAATCATCAAGCTCATGGACGAGTGCCGTACCATGGGCATCCGCGTACTCACGCCGGATATCAATGAGTCCGACTTCAAGTTCTCCGTGAACCAAGACGGCAACATCCGCTTCGGGCTCAATGCCATCAAGGGCGTAGGTAGCTCAGCGGTCGAGATGATCATCCGTGAGCGCGAGGAGAATGGGCCCTTCGAGAATGTCTATGACTTCTTCGAGCGCGTGCCCATGAGCATCGTCAATAAGAAGACGCTTGAGAGCCTCATCTTCTCCGGTGCCTTCGATAGCTTCGGCCTGCAGCGTGAGATCTACAGCGCTCCGATGGAGACGGGGAATGATGACTCCTTCCTCTCCGCCCTCGTGCGCTTCGGTCAGGTCAGCCAAGCAGAGCAGAGCCTCAATGAGTCTTCCCTCTTCGGAGGCGATGACGATGCCCTACAGATCCCACGCCCCACGCCTCCGACGCACTTCGTCGAGCTCTCGGATATGGAGCGTCTCAATAAGGAGCGTGATCTCGTCGGGCTCTACCTCTCAGGCAATCCGCTTGACCCCTACCGCGTACTCCTCGAGTGCTACTGCCCTGTCAATGCACAGATGATGAATGACCCAGAGGCTCTCGGCGAGGGCCGTCAAGTCTCCTTCGGCGGTATGGTGTCGAACGTCTTCATCGGCACAACAAAGCGTGGCGACCCCTATGCTCGCATCACGATCGAGGATACACAAGGCTCGTGTACGATTCCGTTATTTAGTGGGAACTATGTGAGCTACTCGCAGTACTGCCAGAAGGGGCTCTTCGTCTTCGTCGAAGGGGTCATCCAGAAGCGCCGCTACGGCGAAGAGCTGGAGCTGAATATCCAGCGCGTGAGCCTGCTGAGTGATGTCATCGACCGAATCATCTCCAGCATCCACCTGAATATCGATGTACGCATCGTCAATCAGAGCATCATCAGCGAGCTCGGAGAGATCATATCGAACAATAGCGGCTCTGCTATGTTATCAATAAGACTCTCGGATGGTACGGGGCGCAATGATGTCGAGCTCACCTATGACCAAGGTATGATAGCTCCGACACCTATCCTCCTCGACTTCTGCCGTCAGTACGGCATCGAGATGACAGCTAAGTAGCAAGTAATAATATTAGTCTCACCTATAAGAAAGGAAACAATCATGGCATTAGAAATCAACAGCCAGAACTTCGACACGCTCATCGCCGGCGACCAGCCCGTAGTCCTCGACTTCGGTGCCACTTGGTGCGGCCCCTGCCAGATGGTGGCTCCCATCATCGAAGAGCTCGCAAAGGAATACGAAGGTAAGGTCGTCATCGGTAAATGCGACGTCGACCAGGATCCCGAGCTTCCCAGCCGCTTCGGTGTACGCAACATCCCTACGATCATCTTCGTCAAGGGCGGTGAAGTCGTAGAGAAGAAGGTCGGTGCTCAGAGCAAGGACGCTCTGAAGAAGTCTATCGAAGGGCTGCTCTAAGCTCCATATCCGATAGCCGGAAATAGCATAAGGGCTGTACCACCTGTCTTGGTGGTACAGCCCTTATCTCTTTTATAGCCGATTATACGGCCTCGAAGAAGAGGCGCAGCGAGTAGCTCAGTTCCTCACCAAGGGACTTCTCAAGCTGAGCGAGAAGCTCTGCCGTCGTGTGGCACTTAGGATAGGCGTCCGATGTAGGGTAAGGCGTGCGATGCACTGCACCAGCTTCGACGACATACAGCCCATCAAGCGCAGGGAAGAGCTCGTCGCTATAAGTCCAAGCGCCCCTAAGATCGGGGTGAAGCGTAGCGAGATGCTGCAGGAAGCGCAGTGGATCGAGGAGGCGAATCATTCCCCGTCGCTCCTCCCCTACCCCTCGTCCTCCCTTGGGACGAAGATAATAGCTCACCTTCTTCACCGAATCGGATAGCTCCTGAAGCAAGGCTTCTCGCACTGCAGAGCTTCCGTAGATAGCTTGTACAATGACTTCATCCTCCCGCTCTACGTAGAAGAGTGCGCCATTGACCTTGTCCTCTGCTGTGCGATGCTCACGAAGCACATAGCCCTTACTGGTCGGATAGTCTTCGGTCACTACGCGCCAGAGCGCAGGACTATGCAGGAGCTGTGGCGCCTTGCTTGCGCGCTCCACAGCAGTGAGGTATTCGACGAGTGTAGCACCTTCACATTCGGGATCAGACTCAGAGAGGATGGCATCAAGGGAAGTTGTCGTCACGGCGACAGGAATGGGAGCATAGCCCGCAGCCTTCGTATAGTAATCGAAGAGCCAATCCTCAGCAGGCAAGAGAAGTGAAGCGACATCGCCCCGCTCTTGCGATAGGCTGAGGGCAGTCTTCAGCTCTTCCTTCATCAAGCCACGCCCAGCGTAGTCGGGATGCGTACATACCGCCACGACATAGCTCACGGGCAAGCGTTCGCCACCCGAAGAAAGTTCTACGGGGAGATACTGCAGGTGCGTCGTCGCTACGCCCTCGGTGTAGCCGACGAGCGTGCTGTCGTCACGGTAGACCTCGCTAAAATACGATGAGAGGAAGGCATCCGTATCGCCGAAGCAGAGCTGCCAAAGGCGATAGGCATCCCGTGCCTTAGGGCTCAGTGGGGCATTCATGGCGCAGGACTGCAGCGATCTTCTGCAGGATGATATCGGGCTTGTAGGAGAGCTTAGCCTTACGGAGCCCCTCGATACCTAAGTCCTCCTCGCGATTCACATAGGTGTAGCGCTCGGGGATCGTCGAAGCGAAGAGCTTATTGATCACAGTGAAGGCACCATCATAGTCACGATTGGCCTTCTCGATGTGCACACCGAAGGTCGTCTCATTGATAGGCGAACCGATAGTGAAGGCGACGATCTGCCCGCCGACACGCAGGATGCCGCCCGAGAGCTGCAGTTCGTCGAAGGAAGAGAGGAGACGCAGGATGACCTCCTGCTCCTTGTCCTCGCCTTGGTCTTCGCTGCCGTGCTGCTGTAGCCAAGCCTTCTCGACTTCAAGGCACTCCAGCGCGTTGGCTCCTGTGATGGGTTCGTAGCTGAAATCAGGGTAGAGCTTCTCGAACTTATTGACGTGATTGCGCTTCGACTGCAGCGCCTTCCCCGAGAGACTGACCAGACGCTCTCTGAGATAGATATAGTCCGCCGCGCCTTCGTCTTCGAGGAAGGTGAAGGCGCCAGGGCAAAGCGCCTCAAGATGCTCCCGACAATGCGGCGTGATCCCCATCACGACGAGCGGATAACCACCTGCATCGGCCTCACGACATAGCCGCTCCAGCGATTCGGTGACACAGCCTCCACCCCGACGAATAGGGATCAAGTACGCTGGATGTGGACGTGCGGGCGAGGTGAAGCGAATGAAGAGCGTGTCGTCAGCTATGGCGTAGCTCGTCTCATACTTCACAGCCCAGCCGAAGAGGTTAGCGAACGCGAGATCGCAGATACGTGACTGACTGGCGAGCGTATAAGCCGTTATCTCCTCTCTCGAGGCCACTGTGATGGGGGTAAAGTGCAATAAATCCATATACATCGAATAGCTTGGGACCACCGCTTCAGCATGCCCTCGGGCGCGCTTCCTGACGATGGTCCCAATTGTTATATTACTTTCAGCCGAATGTTATATTACTTTCACTCAAAAGTAATATTACTTTTCGGCAAAACTTATATTACTTTTCCTCGGAAGTTATATGACTTCTGAAGCGAAGTTATATTACTTCCATCAGAAGGGTATATACCCTTCGATAAAAAGGTATATACCTTCCGACCAAAAGGTATATACCTTTTTGCTGCGAGGTATATACCTTTCTCGCTGTACTTATATAGGTGAGTGAAGAAGGCCTTCGGAGAAGCCGTGCCTTCTCACTACTTCGCCTCGCCTCGCGTCATGCGGAAGGAGGCCTGGTAGCACATGAATAGCGGGATGGCGACGCCCACACCGAGGGCGAACATCGTCAGCAGTGCCGTGATACCATTCGAGATGATGCCTGGCAGATACTGCTCCTGCGCCACCTCCTGCGTCGACTCCATGAAGCGAATCGTGCCCAAGATCGAGCGGTAGGCGAATTGACCCGGGATCATAGGCAAAAGAGCGGGGAAGGCAAAGACTTCGATCGGGTAGCGGGCATGATAGGCAAAGCCCACAGCGATGAAGCCAGCAAAGACCGCTGCGAAGAATGTGGCGATAGCAATATTCATACCCGCATACGTCATCAGCGTGAAGCGTAGGGCATTCCCACAGAAAGCGATGATCGGGACATATCGGAAGGCCGCCTTAGACGGATTACCAACGGCAGCGAAGCCCAAGGCAGCGATGGCGGCAAAAAAGCCTTTCTCAAGGATAAGGAGGAAGTCCATAGTAGCGTAGTCCTATACGATTGCGATGGTGATGAGAGGTTAGAGGAGCGAGAGACCAAGGGACATCAGCGTGACAGAGAGGCCTACGGTGATGCTCACGACGATCATCACCGCTGTCAGAAGACGCGAGATGCCGTTGAGGATATAGCCATCGAGGATATCCATCATACCATTGATGAAGGGGACGCCAGGGATAAGGTAAAGCACACTGGCGCTAAGGGCAATCTTAGGAAACTCTTCGTAGCCGAACTTCGCACCGAGACCGACGACGAAGGAAGCGACGAAGGCCGAGAGGACTACCGTCAGATAGTGATAGACGTGACGGCGATTCAGCTCCTGACGCAGGAGGAAGCCGCAGAACGTACCAAGGAAGACGAAAAGACCCGACATCAGATCGCCACCGAAGAGCAGGCAGAAGGCCATGTTCGCCTGGCTGATCAGATAGAGCACAAGCCAGCGATTCATCGGAGGTGTATTGAGGATCTTCTCGAAGCGCTCTTCGAGTTCGTCGAGACTTGGGTGATTGTCGTAGGTGTACCAAGACAGACGGCTCAGCTCTGCATTGAAGAAGAAGTTCAGGGGGCCATGTCTATGCTGCAGCATCCCAGATACAGGATGTGCATCCAGCGGACGATAGGAGTGACGACCATCGCCAAGGACAGGGCTAAGTGTCATCGTCATGTTGCGCTGGAAGGTCATGATCGTCGGCTCGTAACCATAGGCATGGGCAATTCTCGTTGTATTGACCACGATACGATTGGTCTGCACGCCGACACTCGTCTGCGTCGTGGCGTAGCGCAATAAGAAGTCCAAGAGACGCTCCTTGTCGATATCCTCACGCAGAGGACAAGGTTTCGATTGGGCCATAATTACCGTGAGAGGTGAAGAAAATAGTAAGTGTAGTATGAATAAGAAGAGCCTCCACTGGGATTCAGGGGAGGCTCTGGTATCAGCTTTGACTGATCATCTTTGTTGCGGAGGCAGGATTCGAACCTACGACCTTTGGGTTATGAGCCCAACGAGCTACCACTGCTCCACTCCGCGCTATCTTTTTGCACTGCAAAGGTACTACATTTTTCTTAATAACCAAAACAACGTAAAAATACCGTTGCACGACAGCATCCTTTCACCCAGTTTTTTCTCCATCTTCCCCACGCTCCCCCACTTCAGATGCTACTTTGCAGTAGTGAAATAATGATGGTCTGTGAACAATACTAATGGCAAATCAATATCAACCTGCGAAGGGATACGATCACCTCTGGAAGGGAGTAGAAAGAACCGCTATCTCATCACTCTCCCATCTCACTCAGGAACGTCTTTGCCTCCTCACTTCCTTGGGCACTTGCCTTCCTCAGCCAAACGAGAGCTTCCTTGTGATCGGGCTTCACACCAAGTCCTTTATACATAAAGTACCCCAAGTTGAATTGTGCATCAACATCACCTTGATCAGCAGCCAGACGATACCAGTGGACGGCTTCTACATAGTCCTGAGGGACACCCCGACCCGAGCCATAGCACGTGCCTAAATTATTCTGAGCAGCAGCCTCCCCCTGATCAGCAGCCAAACGATACCAGCGAATAGCTTCGGCATAGTCCTGAGGGACACCCTTACCAGAGTCATAGCAAACACCTAAATTATACTGAGCGAAGGGATGTCCCTGATCGGCAGCCAGACGATATCTGCGGACGGCCTCTACATAGTCCTGAGGGACACCCTTACCAGAGGCATAGCAAGTGCCTAAATTATTCTGAGCTTCAGCACTCTCTTGATCGGCGGCCAGACGATACCAGCGGACGGCTTCTTTATAGTCCAATGGAACACCCACCCCGGCTTCATAGCAAGTACCTAAATTATTCTGAGCATCGACATTTCCCTGATCGGCGGCCAGACGATACCAGCGGACGGCTTCTGCATAGTCCTGAGGAACACCCCGACCCAACTCATAGCAAAGGCCTAAATTATACTGCCCAGAGGACAGTCCCTGATCAGCTGCCAGACGATACCAGCGAGCTGCTGCTGCATAGTCCTGAGGGACACCGATCCCTCCATCATAGCAAGAGCCTAAATTATTCTGCGCCGCAGCATATCCCTGATTGGCAGCCAGACGATACCAGCGGACGGCCTCTGCATAGTCCTGAGGGACACCAGCCCCCTCTTCATAGCAAACGCCTAAAGCATTCTGAGCTATAGCACTTCCTTGATCGGCAGCCCGACGAAACCATCGGACAGCCTCTGCATAATCCTGAGGGACACCCGTGCCTTGAGAATAGCAAACGCCCAAATTATGCTGCGCGGAGGCATCTCCCTGATCAGCTGCCCGACGATACCAACGGACAGCTTCTGCTTGGTCTATAGCAACGCCCTTACCTTCATCATAGCAAAGAGCTAAATTAAACTGCGCTTCAGCATCCCCCCGATTTGCTCTATAATGGTACCAGTAAAACTCAAGCTCATTGGAGAATATAAACATCAGAAGGATGAGAGCTACCCCAAGAATGAGCACCACCGGTTTCCACCACTTCAGTTTATTTGCAGTTGGGAAAGAAGGCTGTTCCGTAGAAGTATCGAGATTAGACATAGTGCGAATTATGTGTGAGATAAGGGAAAGTGAATGATGGAGCGTGACACGCTCCTTTTATGAGACGAGATTGGTAGCACATCTCAGCGACCTCTACAAAGATACACACTTTAGTATACCAGTATTTTGGGCGTGATGCTACCCCAATAGAGTCGCTCTACCCACACTCTACTCGTATCCCAACAGCGTAACAGGAGCCTTATGGATGGTACAAAAAAGCCATGTGGCTGCACACCTCGAGCGAGGAGTGCAGCCACATGGGGAGATAAGTGATTAGCGCAGGGATGCGCCGATAGCTTAGAGAGAGTCGGGCTGTGCAGCGGCAGCAGCAGAGACCTTCAGCAGCTCGATTTCGAAGACCAGCGTGCTGAAAGGAGGGATCTTTTCGCCAGCGAAGCGAGCACCATAAGCCAGCTCCTGAGGGATGACGACCTTGACCTTCTCTCCGACCTTCATCAGCTGAAGCATTTCCGTCCAGCCCTTGATGACCTGATCAACGCGGAACTCAGCAGGCGTACCCTTTGATTCGTCGAAGACCGTACCATCGATGAGCTTACCGACATAGTTCACCTGGACCATATCCGTAGCCTTAGGCGTAGCACCGTTACCTTCCTTGAGGACCTGGTAAGCCAGACCAGAAGCAGTCGTCTTCACGCCAGCTTCCTTCTTGTAGTTAGCGATGAATTCAGCACCCTTCTTCTTGTTCTCACCGTACTGCTCTTCCATCTGCTTTTCCATTTCAGCTTCGTACTTAGCGCGCTCTACTTCCTGCTTCTTTTCGTAGTAGGACTGAGCGATAGCGCCGAGGCTGTCAGCCTGCTTAGCACGAGCAGCAGAGTCAAGGCCGAGCGCCTTCTTGAAGCCAGCCATGAAGGCAGCCTTCTTCAGCGTAGAGTCGTCCTTGAAGCGCATAGCAGCCTGGACGCCCTGCATCTGACCGACGTAGTACCACAGCTTAGTCGTGTCGCTGTTGAAGCCTTCTTCGAAGCCCTTGAAGAAGAGTGCAGAGTCTACGTTTTCACCCTGAGCCTTTGCGCCCTGGATAGCGTTGACGAGCTCGGTAGCATTACCGAAACCGACAGCGAAAGATACGCTATCAGCACCATCCTTAAGGTCAGCAGAGCCACTCTTAGAGCAAGAGAAGATACCGAGAGCCATGGCCGAAGCAGCCAGGAGCATTGAGATCTTTTTCATTTTTCTTTTGATAGATATTGGATTGATATTCTGTTGTTACTTCTTACGCTTGACTGCCTTGCGGGGCTTAGCAGCCTTGGGGGTAGTAGAGGAGGAAGCCTCTGAGACGTGCTCTTCGCTCAAGGGAGCAGCCTTGAAGGGACGCACGTCGATCAGCTCGACCTCGAAGAAGAGGGGCGAGCCAGCTGGGATGACACCGCTGACACCACGATCGCCATAGGCGAGGGAGGCAGGGATGAGGAACTCATACTTCGAGCCCTTCGTCATCAGGCAGATACCTTCCGTCCAGCCAGCGATGACCTGCGAGAGGGGGAAGACGGCAGGCTCACCACGCTTGTAGGAGCTGTCAAACTCCTTCCCCGAGGGGAGCGTCCCCTTGTAGTGGACGACGACCGTATCCTGTGCCATAGGGCGCGTGCCCTGTGCGGCACGGAGCACGCGGTACTGCAGACCGCTCTCGGTGACCTTCACACCCTCCTTAGCCTTGTTGGCTGCGAGGACGGAGTCAGCCGAAGCTGCCGTGCGACGTGTCTCGGCCTGCTGCAGACCCGCTGCATACTCGTCGAAGATCGCCTTAGCAGCGGATGCCGAGACCTTCGTAGAGTGCCCAAGGAGGACATCACCGAAGGCAGCGAGGATCTGCTGACGGCTCAGCGTGTCGCCAGGCATACGGGAGAGGACTTCGGAGAAGGCCTGCCCATTGAGGACGCCGAAGGCATAGGCGACACTATCCTGACGGGTAGTGAGAGCGGCACTCTTCTGCTTGCTCAGCTTGGGCGAGCAGGAGGCGAGTGCGACGAGAAGGCCTGCCGACAGGGCGAGGTGCTTGGTAAGCTGCTTCATCCCTTACTTACCGACGATAGCGATGAGCTCGATGATGAAGATGAGCGTGCTACCGGGCTGGATCATCTCACCAGCACCGCGGTCGCCATAGGCAAGATCCGAGGGGATCGTGACCTTCCACTTCGAGCCTACGGGCATAAGCTGGAGGATCTCCGTCCATCCCTTGATGACGCCCTGCAGGGGGAACTTAGCCGTCTGGCCACGGTCCATCGAGCTATCGAAGACCTGACCATTGATCAGCGTACCGTGGTAGTGGCACTCGACCGTATCGGTGAGCTCGGGCTTGGGACCGTCACCCATCTTGATGACCTCATACTGCAGGCCGCTGGGCAGGGTGACGACACCCGTCTTGTGGCCGTTGATCTTGAGGAATTCTTCGCCTGCTTCCTTGTTCTGCTCGACGGCCTTACGACGTACTTCCTGGAAGTAGTTGTTGATGACGACCTTAGCTTCGTCGTAGGTCATCTGAGGCTCAGCGCCTTCGAGTACGTCACGTACACCAGCGAGGAAGTCATCCAGATTGATCTCATCGAAGCCAGAGGCGCGGAAGTTCTGGCCGATGCTCAGCCCGAGGGCATAGCTTACTTTATTCATTGTACTTACTAATCTTGTCTGTGATGTGGGGAGTGCATCTCGTAGCGAGATACAAATGCATATCAGAGGACAAAGTTAGTCATTTTTACCTCGTTGCAAAGCCCGCACGGAGCAGGAGGAAATAGTGCTATGAGCGAAGAGCTACGGCGACCTCTGGCACTTGGTCATACGGCACACTCCCGAGCGACTGCACGAGGCGGGCAAATCAACCTATATAGGTCACTGCTCGGACCAATATAGGTCCCCCTATGCGACCTATATTGCTTCGCGTCGTGACCTATATTGGTCAACCCATCGACCTATATTGGTCGCAGCACCGCCCTATATTCCCCCACTCTATCCCGCCCTATACAGATACACTTCGGCCCCGCCACATACTACGCCTTAGAGCGGTAGATATGTGGCGGGGCCGAAGGCTATATCGGGGAGTCTTTACTCCAAGGGAGTCGGACTACATCAGTGCCGTGATGGCAGCTGCCAGACCGAAGACAATACCGGGAGCGTTAGCGATCACGATAGGCCAGTCACGCTTAGGCTGCTGGAGCAGGCCGTAGAAGACCCAGAGGGTACAGTTGATCGCTGCGACGAGAGGCTGGATCCAGTCCCCCTTTTGACCATTGAGGTTGCCCTGGATCGTGCTGATATAAGAGACATACATAAGGATAGCAGCCACTGAAGCGACGGTACCCAGGATGGTGAGGAACTTACTCTTTGCCATATACTTCTTAGGATGAATGAATACAATCTTATCGGATGCAAAAGTATAAAAACTCTTAAAAACTCGCATCCTTCCGCTCTGCCAAGCCGCTTCTCCAGCAAGATCACCGACCACGACAGGGCCAAAACAGCAGGGGCTACGCCTGCACAGCTTACGCTGTAGGGCATAGCCCCTGAGGGTTATTCCCGCCTGAGGGCGGGTATCGGTTGGTGACTTACTTCTTTGCGAGGTCGTACTGGGCAGCGAGCTCACCTTCGGGGAGCTGCTTAGTCGTCTGGTCGAGCAGCGTGATCTTGCCTTCACCTACCTTGTAGTAGGTCTCGAGGTTGGACGAAGGCGTGATGAGCGTCAGCAGACCATCAGCAGCGAGCTTGTAGGTCCCGTTCTCATCGATGGGCTCAGCGCCTGCCTTCGAGAACTCTTCGTGCTTGCTGTACGTGCCGTCTGCGTTGAGGACGATGGTCGTCTTCACCGAGCCGTCAGCACCTGGGATCGTACCTTCGTAGGTCCCCAGTGCAGCTTCGTTAGCTACGTTAGCGGTAGAGTCTACTACTGCAGCAGCTACAGAGTCCTGATTCAGGCTATCGCTCTGCGAAGCCTCCGTGTTACCTTGGCAAGAGGCCAGTGCCAGTGCCAGTACTGCGAATGAAACAAATACTTTCTTCATAATCGTACTATGTGTGTTGTTTAGTCAAGCTCCCCGCCAGCACCATGCTGACATATCAGGAACTCGAACTGGCTACAAACGTACAAAAAAATACTATTCAATGTACAATGCCCTCTGACTACTCTTCAGATAAGGCATCGACCTCTGCGAGCCAAGCATTCGAAGACACGTCACTGGGCATACGCCAGTAACCACGTGGCGAGAGGCTCACAGCCGTCACCTTAGGCCCATCAGGCAGGCAGTTGCGCTTATACTGCTGGGCGAAGAAGCGGCGGTAGAACTCACGGAGCCAGCGCTTGATGGACTTCGCATCGTACTTATCCTTGAAGGCCACCTTCGCCATATAGAAGATCTTCTGAGGTGGATAGCCGTAGCCGAGGAAGTTGTAGAGGAAGAAGTCATGCAGCTCATAGGGGCCGACGACATCCTCGGTCTTCTGATCAATATCACCCTTAGCATTCGTAGGCTTCAGCTCGGGAGAGATAGGCGTATCGACGACGGAGCGCAGGACCTTCGAGAGCTCAGCACCGAACTTCCCGATCTCAGCCATACGCGAGACGATGATCTGGATAGCCGTCTTAGGGATACCCGCATTCACCGAGTACATCGACATGTGGTCACCGTTGAAGGTACACCAGCCGAGAGCCAGCTCGGAGAGGTCACCCGTGCCGATGACGGGAGCGTTGTACTTATTCGCCAGATCCATGAGGATCTGCGTGCGCTCACGAGCCTGCGTATTCTCGAAGACGACGTCCTGCACCTCGGGATCGTGCCCGATAGCAGCGAAGTGCTGCATACAAGCCTCGGTGATATCGATGGTGCGTGACGTGACGCCGAGGCCCTGCATCAGCTCGATGGCATTGTTCTTCGTATGGTCGCTCGTACCCAGCCCAGGCATCGTCACAGCGATGATACCCTCGCGGGGAAGACCCAGCGCATCGAAGGCTGCCACGGTGACCAGAAGCGCCAGCGTCGAGTCAAGGCCACCCGAGATACCGAGGACGGCATGGCGTGCCCCGATGAAGCGCAGGCGCTGTGAGAGGCCACACACCTGAATGTCGAACATCTCTTCGGCGCGCTCATCACGCTTGCGGCTCTCGGGGAGGAAGGGATTCTGCTCGATCTGACGGTCTACATCGTGTGACTCCTCGTGGGTACGCAGGCGGAAGGGGATCTCTGTCAGGAGGCCACGCTCCGTGTGGTCGACGATCGAGTCATTGAAGCTATTGGTCGTCAAGCGATCGTTGTCGATACGCATCACATCGATATCGCTGATGATCAGGCGCTCTTCGTAGGTGAAGCGCGGAGTCTCGATGAGGAGCTTACCGACCTCGGCGATGAAGCCCTTACCCGTGAAGACGGTATCCGTAGAGCTCTCTCCATAGCCGGCGGATGCGTAGACGTAGCCGCAGAGGTTCTGTGAGGAGAGCCCGCTGATGAGGCTACGCAGATAGGTATTCTTCCCCGCCAGTTCGTTGCTCGCCGAGAGGTTGAAGATGATCTGTGCCCCGTAGAGAGCCAGGCGTGTCCCTGGAGTGTAGGGCGTCCACATATCTTCGCAGATCTCGATACCGATGGTGAGCTTGCCTGAGCGGAAGAGGACGTTGTGCCCGATAGGCACTTGGAAGCGGCCGATCTGTACGTGCGCCAGCTTGAGGTCACGCGCAGCAGCGAACCAACGTGCTTCCTGGAACTCACGGTAGTTCGGCAGATAAGTCTTGGGGATAGCCCCGAGGATCTGCCCCGACTGAAGGGCGACAGCCGCATTGAAGAGCTGTGACTGGATGCGAATAGGCATACCGACGATGATGAGCACCGAGGTATGTGCCGTACGCTCTGCAAGGCGAAGCAGTGCAGCCTCGGCCTGATCGTTGAGGAAAGGGCGGAGGAAAAGGTCTCCACACGTATAGCCCGTGATGGAGAGCTCTGGGAAGGTGATGATCTCTACGCCCTTGGCGTCAGCCTCCAGTACCAGAGCCTCTATTCGCTCGACATTATACTCGCAGTCAGCGACCCGCACGAAGGGGACAGCGGCTGCGACCTTGACAAATCCATGCTTCATATTACATTGCTTTTATAGAGACGATATGCGTGCAGCCCCTGCCGAGGATACACGCATGTCGCCTATGAGGCCTCCCCGCACGCAAGGAGGATGGTGATTACTATTGTCCGAGAGCGGCCACCCCATGCTGTACCATAGCGATGACTTCGATCAGATTCTTTGTGATGAACTTCACCGAGATCGCCAGGAGGACAACCCCGAAGAACTTACGTAGGATGTAGACCCCGTTCTTACCGAGGATACGGTCAAGGAGCGAGACATAGCGCAGGACGAGGTAGACGAGGACCATGTTCAGCACGATACTCAGCGCCAGATTGATCATCGCGATACCAGCCGAGCGGAGCGTCAGGAGCGTCGTAAACGAGGCAGCCCCCGCAAAGAGCGGGAAGACCAGCGGTACGAAGGTCGTATTGCCGCTCGAGTCGTCCTCGGACTTGAAGATCTCGATACCGAAGATCATCTCGACGGCCATCACAAAGAGCACGATACCCCCTGCGACCCCGAAGGTCGAGATATCTGCGCCGAAAGACCCTAAGAGCGGCTCCCCTACGAGCAGGAAGGCGATCAGGATAATCCCCGAATAGATACCGACCTGTGCGGAGTGATAGGTCTTCCCCTTGGACTTGAGTGAAAGGATAATGGGGATAGCTCCGATGATGTCGATGGTGACGAAGAGCGTGAAGAACGCTTTGTAGAGCTCGTCGAGGCTGAAGAGGGTAAACTCATGCCCTATCGCTGAGGCGATCTGACCGAGGTCTACCCCGAGAAGTGGAGTAGTCATCATTACGTGAATGAGCTTAGAGAGTAGTGTATGTAGCAAATAGCGAGGGGATATCCCTCCTCTGGAAAGAAGGATACCCCCTCACATGGTGAGCGGTAGGCGAGGCTCGAACTCGTGACCCTCAGCTTGGGAAGCTGATGCTCTACCAACTGAGCTACTACCGCAGGGTTAAGACCCCTCAAGGGGTTTTCTTGTCCGCAAAGATAGGAAGAACTTTTGATTCTGCAAGAGGATTTCACCTGTGCTTCCGCCTCCAAATCCAAAGGGTATACTGAGGAAACATCTACCATCTGTCAGTAAGACTGCCCCCATCTGAAGACCTTGTAGCTACGCACCTCTACAGCTTCTATTCACATCCTCGAGAGAAACTGAGATACGAGTCACCATCATGGTCTCACCCATGACCACACATTTATGACGGTGCGTGGGCGTATTGCGAAGCCTCGCAGATGAGGGAACTCAACACATCACACAGACTCGAGACTGCTGCTTTAGATTCCTATCCTCCATTTAGAGTGCTAAGGCATCGCACGCCCAGCTCCCCGATATACCTCTCC
>ERZ772925.61-NODE-61-length-25499-cov-4.04669_pt1 | contig 25499 bp, 21 predicted proteins | sample MGYA00511687_ERZ772925 | MGnify/ENA primary metagenome ERZ772925 (study PRJEB29015, sample SAMEA2738087) | human oral metagenome | biome: human oral; feature: human-associated habitat; material: saliva | place: China | collected 2227 ...
AACACCCATGACAAAGAAGATCATCGTGGCCATCGACGGCTACAGCTCGTGTGGCAAGAGCTCTATGGCACGTACACTCGCGCGTGCAATCGACTATATCTACGTCGACACAGGCGCGATGTACCGAGGCGTCACCCTCTTCGCCCTCAGACGCGGCTTCATCCGTGAGGGAGTGATCCAAGAGGCTGAGCTTCGCGAAGCCCTGAACGAGGTATCCCTGAGCTTCCGTCAGAGCCACGAAGGTGCCACACCCGAGCTCTACCTCAACGGCGAGAACGTCGAGAAGGAAATCCGCACGATGGAGGTCGCCTCCTTCGTCAGCCCCATCGCCGCACTGGGCTTCGTACGTGAGTTCCTCACTGCCCAGCAGCAGGCCTTCGGCGCTGAGGGCGGTATCGTCATGGATGGCCGAGACATCGGCACCGCTGTCTTCCCCCAGGCAGAACTCAAGGTCTTCGTCACGGCTGACCCTGTCATCCGCGCAGAGCGCCGCCTTGCCGAGCTTCGCGGCAAGGGCGACAGCAAGATTACCCTTGAGGAGGTGCTGGAGAACCTTCGTCAGCGTGACTACATCGACACGCACCGTGAGGTAGCTCCCCTGCGCCAAGCTGAGGATGCCCGCGTCCTCGACAACTCCCACCTGACTCACGATGAGCAGGATGCCCTCCTGCGCTCCTACTTCGAGGAAGCTCTCGCCAAGGCGTAGTCCAGCCCTCCTCTCCCCCACTCCTTATCCCCACGCATGTATCCCAAGATCGAAATAGACCAACAGTCGGGCTTCTGCTTCGGCGTCATCAACGCTGTCAAGCACGCCGAAGAAGAGCTGAAGAAAGATGACAAAGAGCTCTACTGCCTCGGCGACATCGTACACAACAACCAGGAGGTAGACCGCCTGCAGGCCAAGGGTATGCAGACGATCGACTACGAGGCCTTCAAGAAGCTCGAGGGAAAGCGCGTACTCTTCCGTGCCCACGGAGAAGCACCCGCCATCTATCAGCTCGCTCGTGAGCGCAACATCGAGCTCGTCGATGCTACTTGCCCCGTCGTGCTCGCCCTGCAGAAGAAGGTTCGTCGCAAGTTCGCCGAGCTGGATCCCGTAGGTGGTCAGATCGTGATCTATGGGAAGAAGGGCCATGCCGAGGTCAATGGCCTCGTCGGACAGACCGATGGGAAGGCCATCATCGTGCAGAGCCCCGAGGATATCGAGCAGATTGACTTCACCCGCCCCATCGCACTCTTCTCACAGACGACCCAGTCGCTGACGGGCTTCCACGAGCTCATCGATACGCTCCGTAGCCGTATGATCGGTGATGCCCGCTTTGACTTCCAGGACTCGATCTGCCGTCAGGTATCCAACCGCATGCCCCACATCCAGGAGTTCTCCTCCCAGCATGAGCTCACGTTCTTCGTCGCAGGGGGCAAGAGCTCCAACGGCAAGGTGCTCTTCAGCTACTGCCAGAAGGGCAACGAGCGAAGTATCTTCGTCTCCTCTCCCGATGAGATCCAACCCGAGATGCTCCAGCCCCTACCACAGAGCATCGGTATCTGTGGGGCGACCTCCACGCCTATGTGGCAGATGGAGCAGGTAGCCAGCCGTATCCGCGAGATCCTCGGGATGCCTGAGCCAGAAACAGCCGTCAGCGAATGAGCATCGACAGCGAGCGACTCGAGGAGTACATCCTAAGTCACACGACCCCTGAGAGTCCCTACCGCCAGCGACTCTGGAGAGAGGCTCATGTGCGCCTCCTGCGTGCTCGTATGCTCTCTGGACACCTGCAGGGCAACCTCCTTCAGATGCTCTGCCGTATCTCGGGAGCCCAAAAAGTCCTTGAGCTCGGCACCTTCACAGGCTATGCTGCGCACTGCCTGGCCGAAGCCCTCGGAGAAGGCGGTGAGGTCCATACCATCGAGTCAGATGATGAGATGGAGGACTTCATCCACGAGTTCCTCGACGGCACGCCCTACGCCCACCGCGTGCACCTCTACCTCGGAGATGCGCTCACCATCCTCCCCGAGCTCTTAGAGAAGCACAGCTTCGACCTCGTATATATCGACGCCAATAAGCGCGAGTACATCGATTACTATGAGCTCATCCTCCCCCACCTCCCCTCGGGTGCCCTCATCTTAGCGGACAATACCCTCTGGGATGGCAAGGTCATCGAGGAGCCAACTCCCACCGACCAGCAGACGCAGACGATCCTCGCCTTCAACGATCACGTGCAGCGCGACCCCCGTGTCGAGAACCTCATCCTCCCCCTACGTGATGGGCTGAGCCTCATCCGTAAGCTATAAGCTCCACCCCCATACATATACAGCACCGCCCCATGATACAGATGGCATCATGGGGCGGTGCTGTATATTAAGGTATAGGAAGGCGTGAGCTACAACGCTCCGACCATACGTAGGATACGCGTGACTTGCACTGCCATCATCAGCGTGACGGGGATAGAGACCCAGAGCGCACAGACCAGCGCAAGCATCCCATCGTGATAGATCTCCTGCGGGGCACGGTAGCCCGTGGCGAGGACTCGCCCTCGTATGTAGAGGTACAGACGATAGACACCATAGCCCACGGCAAGACCTACGAGGATACCCACAAGGCAGTCGGAGAGGAAGTGCGCACCGATATACATACGGCTGTAGACGACCCAGGCGACCAGGAGCGAGAGTACCGCCGTGAAGCGTCGGTCTCTGAAGGTCAAGCAGAGGAAGGTAGCCACTGCGGTATAGTTCGCCGAGTGCCCAGAGAAGAAGCCATAGAGCTTCCCGTGGTAGCCATAGACATAGTGCAGGCTCTCCCGCAACCAAGGCGTATGCGTGGGACGTAGGCGCTCAAAGAAGGGCTTTGCCAGCGTCGAGCTTAGGACATCTCCCACCGCCACACACAGCCCTACCATCAGCAGAAGGAGGATAGCCTCGCTCTTCGGACGGCGATAGAAGAGGAAGATCAGGAGGGCTATCGCAGGGAAGGTCCACGCCCCTACGTTGGAGATGAGGAACATCGCTGCATCCCAGAAGGGCGAATGCGCTCCGTTGATAGCGCGCAGTAGGGCGACCTCGCCCGGCAGGAAGGGAGGCGTCATAGGAGTATTTACTTGGGAGCTACAATAGGCTCAATAGCACTCGAGGCGATCCAGCCCTCTGTACCATCGCCCAGGGAGAACTGCTGATATTCGCCTACGGACTTACCGACCAGACGAAGGCGCGTACCCTCATGCAGCTGGGTCTTGACCGTCCCCTTCCCACTGGGAGAGGAGTAGACATTCACCTCGGGCTGGGTGATGACAGCCTTCTCTCGAGCCGAGCGCTCGGCATAAACCCAGTGCAGGATCAGCGCCCCGACAAAGGCCGTCAGGACGAAGCTCCCCAGCGCCGTATAGAAGGCGATACGCTTACCACGGCGTGTGCGCCCCAGAGCAAAGGCTACGCAAGAGCCGATAGCCAGAGCAAAGAGCACAAGGGCAAGCGGGAGGAGTGCGGTGAGTGGCAGCGCATAGGCGACCTTAGCCCCCGTAAGTGTGAACCAGCTCTCTGCATCGGGGAGCTTATCTATGGTCTTCTTGATGAGGACAGCACGCGCCTCGGCAATCGCCTTGTCACGGGGATCTAAGAGCGTAGCACGCTCATAGCTCAGCACCGCATGCCCGAGGTCTCCCAGTAGATAGTAGCAGTTACCGAGATTTGCATAGCGTGTGGAGCTTTCGCCAGAGGTCTTGATTTCCTCCTCGAGAGTGGCAGCTGCCTCACGGTAGCGTCCCGCTGCGAAGAGACTATCGACAGAGATCTCCGCCTTCTCGGTAGCCCCGAGGTGGAGCGTCGAGATCAAGCAAAGTAGGGAAAGAAATATCGTACGCATAGTAAGGGGGCTAAAGCTTGTGACTATCGATAGCGCCGATGACCTCAGCAGCTGTATCATACAGCGCCTGCATATCCCCCTCCTTAGCGGGAGCATAGCGGGCGAACTCAACTTCATCGATGACCTGTGTGAGGCGCGTGATCGTCTCCTCATCCAGGCCACGTGAGTGCAGGATCTCGGAGACCGAGCTACGGCTTAGCTCCGAGACAGGCAGACGGAGCTTATCTCCGAGATAGCCCCAGAGTGCACGTAGCGCCTCTTCGTAGAAGGCATCACGCTTACCCGCCTTGAGGAGCTTATGAGCCGTGCGCAGGCGCTTAGTAGCCACCGAGCTGGCACGCGAGGCCTTGTAGCCCAAGCTGTCGGCACGCAGACCACGCTGGCGAGCGATGACGAGATAGGCGATGAGGCCGAGGAGTGCGATGAGGGGGAAGAGCAGAAGATAGCTCCAGCTTGTCGCCCAGCGAAGACCCTTAGGAGCGGAGACCCCTTCGGTGTCATGGAGCTGACGCAGGAGCTGCTCCTGCTGGCGTAGGCTACCGCGATCATCCGACGCAGTCTCAGGGCCTTGAGCCACATTCAGCGAGAAGGTCTGTGAGCGGAGCGTCTCATAGCGCCCCAGCTTCGGGTCGAAGTATGAGAAGGTCAGTGCAGGGATCGTCACCGAGCCGGTACGACGAGGGATGGCAAAGTATTCGATGATCTTCTTGCCATAGACCTCGGTAGCGGAGACCTTCTCCTCATACGTCTCCTTCGGATCATAGACCTCGAAGTCCTGAGGGAAGGCTATCGCAGGGCTGATGACCTGCTTGAGGTTGCCCGTACCCTCAAGAGTCAGGCGAATCGTCACCGACTCATTCGTCTTAGGGCTCTTCGTGAGGAGCTCGGCACGCATGCGGAAAGAGCCGACGGCACCAGAGAAGTCCTTGGGCTGCCCCTCCGAGGGAAGGGGGCGTACTTGGATGGTCACTGGAGCTGACTCCACCGTGCGGTCAGCAAGTACCGCCGAGCCAAAGAAGGGATCATCACTGGCCTGAGGCACGGGGACACGGATACCGATCTTAGAAGAGGGGATGGTGAGCGTACCACTTCGCTGAGGGAAGAGCACCTCACTAAGGATATCTACCGTACGGTAGTTGCGCCCTTGGTAGGTCTCGAGCTGGAGCTGACGACGACCATCATCGGCTTGCTTCTCGGAGAGGAAGCCATCATATTGGGGAGCTTCGAAGGAGTTGATATCAAACTCCGTCGTCGCATAGAGCTTGTAGCGTATGGGGAAGGCCTGCTTCTCATAGACAACGGTAGCCCCAGGGAGAGCGCGGAAGAAGTAGCTACCCGTAGTAGTAGCCCCACCAGACTGAGAGCGACCTGCTGGAGCATTCTTATCGGGAGGGAGGACGCGCACCGTAGCACCATGGACATTGACACGCTTACCTCCGATGGTAGCCGTAGCCGCTGGGATCGTGATGCTCCCCGTACGCTCTGCCATGAGGGTGTAGGTGAGGCTCACCGAGGAGGTCGAGCTATTGCGTCCATTGACACTTTGGAAGCTACTCATCTGCTGGCGAGCGGGTCCATAGAGGACCTGCAGGCCTGCGACCTTTGGCTCCGTGACACGCTCGAAGTCCTCACTACCTGAGTAAGTATAGCTGAGCTGGAACGATGCTCCCTGGACTACAGTCTGCGGCACCTCGACACGTACCACCTGAGCCCTAAGACCAAGCGGCAAGAGGAGGAGGCAGAGGAATAGGGCAAGGCTGCGCCCTACGAAAGCTACTGACTTCATCGAGATTACCATCTCTTCTTATTCTTATTACTACTATTCTGCTGCTGACGCTGCTCCTGCTCTACACGACGACGCGTCTTATCGTCATCGGTGCGGAAGGAGCGAAGGATCTGCTCAGCCTGCTCCTTCGAGAGCTCTCCGGAGCGCTGCTCATTGGGCTGGCCCTGCTTATCCTTCCCCTGCTGGGGCTTCTGGTCAGGCTTATTCTGATCCTTCTGCTGGTCCTGCTTGGGATCTTGCTTCTGCTTATCCTTGTCCTTATCCTTATTCTTATCTTGGCCCTGCTGGCTCTGCGACTTATTGTTCTTGTTCTGCTGCTGCAGGAGCTTCTGCGCCAGGGCAAGGTTGTAGCGCGTATTGTCGTCCTCGGGATTGCGGATCAGGGCCTCCTCATAGGACTGGACGGCACTCTGATAGTCCTTCTTCTGCATCGCCACATTACCGAGGTTATGCAGGACACCAGCCTGCTGCCGTGGCGTGAGGTGAGGATCTTGAGCAGCACGCTCCAGATAGTCCTTAGCTTCGTCATAGCGTCCCTGCCCGTAGGCAGCTGCTGATATACCAAAGTTCGCCTTCCCCGAGAGGCTGTCACGGAGCAAGGCACGGCGGTACTCCTGTGTAGCTCCCGCATAGTCCTTGGCTTGATAGAGCTTATTGGCGCGGCGTATATAGGACTTGAGCCCCTGAGCGTAGAGCGAAGAGCCACCCAGCACAAAGAGGACAAGATAGAGGATGGCAATCTTACTTCTCATGACCGAAGATATTATGACGGATGAGGAACTTATTCTTGCGTCCCATGATGAAGAACTCGACGACGAGCAGCACCAGCGCTGCCCAGAGCCAAGGCTCGAAGGCCTCTGCGGCACCATTGCCCGACCGTGAGGTGATTGAAGCGCGTGGGAGCTCCTCCAGCTGCTTCTCTACCTCCTTGACGACGGTAGACTGTGAGGTCGAGGAGACGAAGATACCCGCACCAGCATCAGCGATCTGCTGACACATCTCGGGATTGAAGCGGGTGACGACCATATTCCCCGAGTCATCGGTGAGATTACCCTCTGATGTGGGGATAGGACCACCCTTATCGGTACCAATACCTACGACATTGATATGGATACCAGCCTTCGCAGCATCTTTCGCAGCCTCGGTAGCATTGTCCTCGAAGTCCTCACCATCCGTCAGGACGATGATCGCTTTTCCCAGATCCTTGCGGTCGGAGAAGGACTGGCGAGCGAGCATGATAGCTTGACCAATAGCCGTCCCTTGGTCCGAGAGCATATCGGGCGAAATATCGGAGAGGAAGTCCTGAGCTGTAGCGATGTCCGTCGTGATCGGGAGCTGAACAAAGGCACTCCCAGCAAAGACGATCAGTCCCACACGGTCCGAGCGCATATTCTCCAAGAGGCGGGAGATCGAGCGCTTAGCAAAGTCCAGTCGGCTGGGAGCCACGTCCTGACAAAGCATGGAGTTCGAGATATCAAGGCAGATCATTGCTTCGATACCCTTGTCATCTGTCCCCTGGTCGCTACTACCCGCCAGCTGTGGGCGAGCCAAAACGATGATCATGAGTGCCCCCGCTATGAGGAGCAAGAGGTCACGTAATACGTACTTCTTCCCCGAAGCCAGAGGTGCAAGGGCTTGCCCCAGCTCCTTGTCGGCAAAGCGCTTGAGCATCTGACGACGTCGCCAGTAGGCGAAGAGCGAGAGAGTCAAGAGCGGTAGGAGCGCAAAGAGCAGGTAGAGGTATTCGGGTGAATGGAAATGGATATTCATCGTCTTACGGATTGGTGCGTAGGATCGTCGAGCGCAGGAGGTACTCCAGGAGGAGGAGGAAGGCTGCGGCGAGGACGAAGATGAAGAACTCCTCGTAGGTCGTATGATAGTTCCGCGTCGAGAGCTTGGTCTTCTCAAGCTGGTCGATCTTCTTGTAGATCGCAGCGAGCGACTCATTGTCCGTAGCACGGAAGTAAGCTCCGCCAGAGACGTCAGCGATCTGCTGCATCGTGGGCTCATCGAGGTCGACAGGCATATTGCGCACGACCGTACCGAGCGGGGTCTGTATGGGATAGGGTGCCTCACCAGCTCCCGAGCCTACGCCGATCGTATAGATCGATATGCCAAAGGTCTTCGCCAGATCAGCAGCCATCTTCGGAGAGATATTCCCCGTATTGTTGGCACCATCCGTCAGCAGGATGATGACCTTACTCTTGGTCTTGCTGTCCTTGAGGCGGCTGATAGCCGTGGCAAGCCCCGAGCCGATAGCCGTCTGGTCAGCGATGATACCCGTCGTCATCTCCCGAAGGCGATTAATGAGGGTCGCGTGGTCTTGCGTCAGCGGACAAGCCGTGAAGCTCTCACCAGCGAAGACGACGAGGCCGATATTGTCATTCGGGCGATTGGCGATGAAGCGCATAGCGACCTCCTTGGCTGCCTCGACGCGGTTGGGCTGGAAGTCCATCGCCAGCATACTCGTCGAGATGTCCATAGTGAGCATGATATCAATCCCCTCGACACGATCCTCACTCCATGATGAGGAGCTCTGAGGGCGCGCCAAGGCCACGATGATCAAGCCCAAGGCTAGGAGACGCAGGGCAAAGAGTACGTGACGCAGGTAGACACGAAGTCCGCCACGTACACCACTTATGAAGAGAAGCGAAGGCACACGGAGAGAGGACTGCTGACGCCGACGCCATACGATATAGATGATGAGGAGCGCTGGAAGCAGAAGCAAGAGCCACAGCAGCTGAGGATGAAGGAAGGTCATTCGGCCACCTCCTTTCTCTCGGCTTCTTGCTTAGCCTGCTCTTCAAGCCATGCTAAGTGGAAGGCCTTTGTCTGCTCCTGGATAGAGCGAGTCACCTGCTCAGCCTCACTACGAAGCGGGAGGCTCTTAGCGAACTTCACAAAGTCCGCCTCTCTGAAGAGGCCTTCGATCGTGCGACGGTAGTCGCTACTCAAGGGATAGCCCTGCAGCTCATCAAGCAACTCGCTGGACGTCTTCTCCAGTGCATCGAAGTGCAGGACATCTCCGAGGTAAGAGCGCAGTGCCCCGGTAAGCTCGGAGTAGTAGTTCTTGAAGTCTTGCTGATCCTCGAGGCGCAGTCCCTTGAGGCTCCCCACTCGGCGCAGGAAGATCTCGAAGGCAGTCGTCGGAGGCTGGTAGATAGGCTCGGGCTCCTTCATATACTCTGCTCTACGCTTATACTCGTAGATGAAGAGGAGGACGAGAGCGATGAAGATCGCTACGTAGGTAATCCAGCTCGTCCAGATGATCACAAGGATATCCCACAGCGTGTAGGGTTCGTCCCACGGATCTTGGATCGGCTTGAAGCGATCGGGATGCTCGAGGTCAACCTCGGGTGAGATAACGTTGAGGGCAAGGGGCTTGGAGACAGCACTCCCCGATGGCGTCTCAACCACGATCGGGGGAATCGTGATGAGCGTCGAGTCAAAGGAAGTGATGATCATTCGCGCCTTGATCTCCTGGATCGTCCCACCGACATTGATCGTATCGAGTGCGCCGAACTCCAGGATGCGGAAGCGCTCCGTCCCCGTCGAGTCCTCGACGAGGTGGAAGCGTGTGGCAGCGAGGTTATCCGTGCGGATGGTCATCTCGATGGCCGCACGCTCCCCGATACGGATCTCGGATCGGTCGAGGTGGGTCTGGATCGACACACGCTGTGCCGCTGCCTGACCACCGAGCCCGAAGAGAGCCAGTACGAGGATATATAGATACCGTAGTCTCTGCATGGTTGGGTTAGGATCTACGTCCAAATAGTTTGATCAGCTCAGGCACATAGTCCCCGTCGGTAGCGACCTCGATATGGTCGACCCCCGAGCGAAGGCAATGGTTGCGGAAGGTCTCTTCCTGCTCACGCACACGCTCGGCATAGATACGAGCTACTCGACGCGAAGAGGTGTCGACCCAGCGCTCCTGCCCCGTCTCCGCATCGTAGAGGCGAAGGAGCCCCATACGTGGGAGCTCCAGAGCCCCTTCGTCGTAGGTACGGATAGCCACGAGGTCGTGGCGACGAGCTGTGAGGGAGAGCGTCTGACGATAGTCCTCGCCCCAGTGATAGAAGTCGGAGATGAGGAAGGCCGTACAGCGGCGCTTGATAAGCTGATTGAGATACTTCAGAGGCACATTGAGGTCCGTAGCACGGCGCTGCGGCTCGAAGCTCAAGAGCTCACGTATCAGATAGAGGATATGCTTGCGCCCACTTCTCGCAGGGATGAAGAGTTCGACTTGGTCGGTGAAGAAGATCGCACCGACCTTGTCATTATTCTGTATCGCGGAGAAGGCCAAGGTAGCTGCGATCTCGGCATTGAGCTCGCGCTTGGTCTCGACGCGGGTACCAAAGTCCGTACTCCCTGTCATATCGACCAGGAGCATCACGGTCAGCTCACGCTCCTCCTCAAAGACCTTGACGAAGGGGTGAGCATAGCGTGCCGTGACGTTCCAGTCCAGGTCACGCACGTCATCGCCTATCTGATAGCCACGTACCTCGCTGAAGGCCATACCTCGTCCACGGAAGGCGGACTGGTACTGCCCCGCAAAGACCTGCTCCGAGAGGCCGCGGGCCTTGATCTCGATGCGGCGTACCTTGCGTAGGAGGTCGGAGGGCTGAAGTTTGGATTTCATCATGCTGCTTATCGTGCTAAGTTCGTCACTCCCCTACACCACCATATTTATGGTATAGGAGCACATCGGCTATGGAGCTTCCTCAAAGAAGGGAAGCCCCGCTCACTGCCGACTAAGGTACCTCGACACGATTCAGGATCTCCTTGATGAGCTCATCAGAGGTGAGATCCTGGGCTTCGGCCTCATAGGAGAGTCCGATACGGTGGCGCAGCACATCATAGCACACGGCACGTACATCCTCGGGGATGACGTAGCCACGGCCCTTCATGAGGGCATAGGAGCGGGCAGCCAGTGCCAGATTGATCGAAGCACGGGGTGAAGCACCGAAGGAGATGAACGACTTGAAGTTCTCCAGTCCATAGTCAGCGGGCTGACGCGTAGCGAAGACGATATCCACGATGTAGCGCTCGATCTTCTCATCGATATAGACCTCGGCTGCCAGACGACGCAGCTCCAGGATATCAGCGATGCTGACGACGGGGCGGATCTGCTGGCTCTCGGGGCGAATCTGCTGGCGGATGATCTGAGCCTCTTCCTCCTTCTTAGGGTAAGAGATCAGGACCTTGAGCATGAAGCGGTCTACCTGAGCCTCAGGGAGGGGGTAAGTACCCTCCTGCTCAATGGGGTTCTGCGTCGCCATGACGAGGAAAGGATTGGGGAGCTTGAAGGTCTCATCACCGATGGTCACCTGATGCTCCTGCATAGCCTCAAGCAGGGCGCTCTGCACCTTAGCTGGGGCACGGTTGATTTCGTCCGCGAGGATGAAGTTAGAGAAGATAGGTCCCTTCTTCACGGAGAAGTCCTCTTGCTTCTGACTGTACATCAGGGTACCCACGACGTCAGCAGGCAGGAGGTCTGGAGTGAACTGGATACGCTTGTAGTCAGCGCTGATAAGCTGCGAGAGCGTCTTGATCGCCAAGGTCTTGGCCAGCCCTGGGAGCCCTTCGAGGAGGATATGCCCCCCAGAGAGGAGGCCGATGAGCAGCGAGTCGATCAGGTGGCTCTGCCCCACGATCGCCTGATGCATACCTGTACGCAGGGATTCAATAAGGTGGCTACGGCGCTCAATCTCGGCGGTGAGTGCGCGGATGTCTACGGATTCCATATGGTTCTATTACGTTTATCTGTCTGTCTAAAATATGCTATGCGATACGCCTCATCTACCGATGTAAAGAGCGCTGTAGTACCAACGCCCGGTTGATTGAATTCGTATCTCCTGCATTTATCTGATACTTAGAGGCTGCAGGCAGCGTTATGACCGCTCCTACAGGGATATTATCGGGGTCCTTGAGCTGGGCTCTATTCTCCTCGTAGATGTAGACCCAGAAGGCCTTATTCCCATACTTTTTCAGTGCCAAGCGGGAGAGGCGATCCCCTGGACGGAGGCGCACGCGCTCGATGGTCTCAGCCTGTGACGAGGCAGTAGAAACAACTGCTTCCGAAGGTGCTACGGATGAGGTAGCCCCCTCTTGAGTCGCGATAGAAGTCGTCTGTAGGGTGTCAGTCTCGTCAAGGGTCTGTGCAGGTACAGCGGGCACGGCTGGAGTAGGACTGGGCTGTACAGCCTCCACCGCAGCGGAAGCCTTATCCTTCATCTCCAGCTCGGGCTGTATAGAGAGGAGATAGATGAAGAGACAGAAAGCCATCGCTATACCCAGCGCTACGAATATCCATACCAGCATGCGGGGATGAGCCTCTTGGTCAATGAAGGGATCTTCCTCTACGGGCGCCGTCACTGCGATAGAAGGAGCGGGCTGAGGCGCTACGATAGGAACTTCATCTGCGGGAGCTGGGAGGATTTCTTCCTCGACAGCTGCTGGAGACTCGGGCTGCAGAGGCTCGTCTGCCACCACAGGCTCTACCACCTCCTCTACTACGGGAGATGTAACTGCCTCCTCCTGAATAGGCTCACGAGAGGCAAAGAGCACCTCGATAGGCTCGATCTTCGTCAGCTGATCCAGCTGGTCGATCTCACGAAGGTCCAGATCAGGGCTCGAAGAAGACGGGGCGACCTCTACGGGTGCAAACATACTGAAGGGCTTATTCAGCGCCGCACGGAGCGCCTCGGATGGAAGGAAGCGATAGCCACTCCGCTCGCCCGACTCCGAAGTGATCGGCGTAAAGCTCCCGAGGCCAGCCCAGACGATCTGAATGCCCTCATTATAGAGCGCTCGCCAGAGCGTGGGGATAGCACGGAGCCACGTAGCGACCAGCTCGCCCGAGACGTGGGTAGCCTCTGAGAGCGCATCACGTAGGAGATCGATAGAGAGGCTGGTCACGCCACGGTCCTCGACAGGACGTAGCCCAAGCGTCAAGCGTGGCGGGATGAGCCACTGCTTACCGTCAGCTGTACGGGCTACATACTCTCTATGCTCCTCGAGCTTCCACTCCCCGATCTCGGGGAAGGTCAGCGACAGCCCCGACAAGAGGCGCTGCTCTACCTGCTGGCAGAGGGCGCGCCAGAGCTGCTGCGAAGTCTCCAGCTGCACAGCGGAGAGCTCCGCGAGGCGTACGTACCAAAGTTCCTCCTGTAGCATCTCTTACTGGGCCAGCTGGCCGTATAGGTCAAAGGTATCTGCCGAGGTGATCTCCACTGGGTAGAAGTTCCCCATCTGAAGGTCGGGAGCATCCTGCTTCGAGATCAAGACCTCTTGGTCTACCTCGGGTGAATCATATTCGGTACGACCAACGAAGTATTCCTCTTCATTGCGGTCGATAAGCGTCTTGAAGGTGCGGCCGATCTTCGCCACATTCAGCTCTGCTGCGATCTCTTCCTGAGTCGACATCAGGCGGTCCATACGCTCCTGCTTCACCTCAAGGGGGATATCATCAGCGTAGGTCTCGTGGGCATAGGTCCCCATCTCATGCGAGTAGACGAAGGCACCCATACGATCGAAGCGGATATCACGGACGAACTGCAGGAGCTCCTCGAAGTCCTGCTCTGTCTCCCCAGGGTGACCCGTCATAAGGGTCGTACGCAGGTGGATCCCAGGCACTTCCTCACGCATATAGCACAGGAGGTCATAGGTCTCGGCCTTCGTCACACGGCGACGCATAGCACGGAGCATCGGGTCGCTGATATGCTGGAGGGCGATATCAAGGTAGTTGCAGATATTCCCGCGCTCACGCATCACAGAGAGGATCTCACGGGGGAAGTCCGCGGGATAGGCATAGTGCAGGCGAAGCCACTCCAGTCCCTCGACGTCGGAGAGACGCTGTAGGAGCTCGGCAAGGCTATTCTTCTTATAGATATCAAGCCCGTAGAAGGTCAGGTCCTGAGCGATGAGCTGGATCTCCTTGACACCCGAAGCCACGAGCGACTGAGCCTCTGTGACAAGGTCCTCCATCGGACGAGACTTATGCTTGCCCGTGATGATGGGGATGGCGCAGTACGAGCAGCTACGATTGCAGCCCTCGGAGATCTTCATATAAGCGTAGTGCGCGGGCGTCGTGATACTACGGTTGCCCCCGAGCGGATCATTGTGGTAAGCCTTACCTAAGTCCGTCAGGAGGTTCTTCCAGTTGAACTTCCCATAGTAACCGTCCACCTCGGGGATCTCAGCCTTGAGCTCATCCATAAAGCGCTCCGTCAGACAGCCCATGACATAGACCTGCCCGATGCGGCCCGTCTTCTTGGCCTCGACCATCTTCAAGATCATATTGATAGACTCCTCCTGCGCATCACCGATGAAGCCACAGGTGTTGAGTACGACGATCTCGCCATTGACGGCACCGGAGTTGTGGTGCACGACATAGCCGTTTGCCAGGAACTGGCGGATGAGCTGCTCAGAGTCGACAAGATTCTTGGAGCACCCCAGGGTAATTACATCTACTTGGTTCTTTCTCATTCTCCGAATAGGGAGTCAACAAATTCTTTCTTTCTGAAGAGCTGGAGGTCTTCTATACCTTCCCCCAGCCCGATATATTTTACGGGGATCTTAAACTGGTCAGAGATACCGATGACCACACCGCCCTTGGCCGTGCCGTCAAGCTTGGTGATCGCCAGCGCATTGACCTCGGTAGCAGCGGTGAACTGCTTGGCCTGCTCGAAGGCGTTCTGCCCCGTCGAGCCGTCGAGTACGAGGAGCACTTCATCGGGAGCATCAGGTACGACCTTCTGCATCACGCGACGGATCTTCGTCAGCTCGTTCATCAGCCCGACCTTGTTGTGCAGACGGCCTGCGGTGTCGATGATCACGACATCTGTACCGGCCTTCACTGCGGCACTCAGCGTATCGAAGGCGACCGAAGCGGGATCAGCCGACATATGCTGACGGATGATGGGCACATCGACGCGCTTAGCCCAGATATCGAGCTGCTCGATAGCGGCGGCACGGAAGGTATCCCCTGCGCCGAGCATCACCGAGTAGCCCTGTTGCTTGAACTGATAGGCGAGCTTACCGATGGTCGTGGTCTTCCCCACGCCATTGACCCCGACGACCATGATGACATAGGGCTTCTTACCTGCGGGCAGGGCGAAGCTCTCGCCGTCGGTAGAGCCGTTCTCCGTGAGGAGCGAAGCGATCTCGCTGCGTAGGATACCCGTAAGTTCCGAGGTGGAGACATACTTGTCACGTGCTACACGCTCCTCGATACGGCGGATGATCTTCAGGGTCGTCTCTACGCCGACGTCGCTGGTCACGAGGACGTCCTCCAGCTCATCGAGCACGGAGTCATCGACGGTGCTACGCCCAGCGACAGCACGTGCGAGCTTGGAGAAGACATTCTCTTTAGTCTTAGAGAGCCCTTCGTCAAGCGTCTCTTTTTTCTTCTTAGAGAAGAGTCCGAATAGTCCCATGATTCTCTATGTAGTTTCCTTAGTACCGCATACGGACTTAGTCCATGCGGCTCTTATAGTCTTGATACGTGTACTCACGCAGCATCTCGATCGTGCCGTCACAGCGACGCAGGGCGATGCTGGGATGGGAGATGCCGTTGAACATCGTTGTCTTCACCGTCGTGTAGTGAAGCATATCCTCAAAGATCACTTCATCACCGACCTCGAGGGGCTTGTCGAACTCCCAGTAGCCGATGAAGTCACCACTCAGGCAGCTATTCCCACCGATACGGTAGCTGTGCGCCTCGGGGCGATATTCATCCATCGTGCGAGCGCCACGGATAGCGGGCTTGTAGGGCATCTCGAGGCAGTCAGGCATATGGCAGGTGAAGGACACATCGACGATCGCCGTGCGGATCCCATGGTGCTCCACGACATCCACCACCGAGGAGGTGAGGTAACCCGTCTGCCAGCCAAAGGCACTACCTGGCTCGAGGATGAGGTGCAGGTGGGGGTGGCGCTCGCCGAAGGCGCGCAGTACGCTGATCAGATGCTCGACATCGTAGTCACGACGGGTCATCAGATGGCCACCACCCATATTGAGCCACTTGAGGCGAGGGAGGAAGTGCCCGAAGTTCTTCTCGATGATCTGTAGCGTCTTCTCCAGATCCTCCGACGTCCCCTCACAGAGCGAGTGGAAGTGGAAGCCTTCGATACCCTCGGGGAGCTCGGGGAGCTCCGCAGCAGGCACACCGAAGCGGGTGCCTGGGGCACAGGGGTTATACAGGTCGGTCTCCACCGCCGAGTACTCAGGGTTGACACGCAGTCCGAAGGACACGCTTCCATCGATCGGCATCAGAGGGCGCATCTGCTCGATCTGACTCAGCGAATTGAAGGTCACGTGCGAGCTGTAGCGAAGGATGGTGGGGAACTCCTCACGAGTGTAGGCAGGGCTGAAGGTATGTGCCTTAGCGCCCATCTCCTCGTAGGCCAGCTGGGCTTCGTAGATAGAGCTTGCCGTGCTATGAGGGACGTACTCGCGGATAATCGGGAAGGTCTTCCAGAGCGCATAGGCCTTGAAAGCCAAGATGATCTCCACACCCGCCCGCTGAGCTACGTCGCGGATGAGGGTAAGGTTCCGCCGAAGCAGGTCTTCCTCGAGGATGTAGCAGGGGGAAGGGAGGGAGGTCTTATTCATCGTTGTCAATACTTATGCTATGTATATAATATCTGCAAGGTGTAAAGATAGTGAATATCATTGTTTTCGCTCACCGGAGCCCCTGAACTTTCTAATAAAAATGCTCGCAACTCCCTACAGTATATCGAATTATTGACATCCATGTAGCAACATTCTTTACCCCAAAAGAGTATCTCCACTCGAGCCGAAAATTCAGAGGGCAAGATTACGAATTAGCTTGAGATGCTCTACACGATAATCGTTGTGAATATGGCAGCATCCTCAAGAAAGGATAATACAGAGATCGAGATCGCAAGACTGCTTAATCCCAACATACGCATGGGCAAGTGAGTGCAGATGGGGACAGCTCCGATGGATAATTAAATAGGGAGGCGACTTACCCACTTAAGAGTAAGTCGCCTCCCTTATATTCCTTACTGATAAAGCTAAGCTCTATACCAGAGATAGAGATAACAAATATCAGAGAGAACCCTTAGAAGTCCTTAGCACTTCGGTGCCCAGGAGAAGCTTTACTTGGGATTGTACCTGTAAACTTCTCTGCATACCACTGTTGGTAAGAAAAGTTTAAGAATTCAGGCATATGCTGAGCTACAGTGCGCACTCTGAAGTGTGGAGCACCAGAGTTATTGGGATCATCCGTAGTCAAAGTCACATAACGCACAAAATCAGTCCAGTTATTAACTCGAGCAAACGGATTGGAGCTTGTTGCATCCACAATCCTTCTACGACTGCCATCTTTTGAATGCTTCTGCACGAGGAAGAGAGCATCGCTATAGTTAAGGTTCATCACTCCGGCACCCTTACTATGAGTATACTCATTCTTATCCGTGTAGTTATCCAAAGCGACGATTATCTCACATTCATCAGAATTCTTGATTCTATTCCAGTCAGCCGTCGCAAGTTTATACTCGGGAGTATAATAACCCCTATTCCCCCAGCGATCTTGATACCAATAGGATGGTATATCCGATGGATCACCTGATTCAAGGAAAGCATTTCCGAGTAACAGCATCGTCTTACCCCCAGAAAGCATTGCCTTCCCAGATGTAAGCCCTCCCTTAAGGAAGCGCACTCGTTCGATTCGGCTATCATTAGCGGCATCAGGATAAAGCTCCTTGATTATACCATTCCCGTTATTCTCCAAGCTACTTTTGAAACCTAAGCTATTAGGCTGGAAGCTACTAATCTGTCCATCCTGCAGCTGGAGGGAAATAAGCAAAGCTCTATTAGACCACGTTAGATTGTCTGCATTTCTGTCAGCCCTACCCTTAGGATCCCCATTGAAACCGCCACGTTCCCATACATCATATCTTTCACGACCAAACGGATGCATGAAGGAGTAGTTTTTACCCAATCTACCGTCCGCCATATAACGACGTAGATTAGATATACGAGCCAGTGCATAGTTCTCCAATGAGACAGGATCCAGATTGGGGTTATACAACTCCACAAATCCGAAGAATAGAGGATGACGAAGGTAGTGCTGCTTACCAGTCGGCGATTTAACATCATATCGATTGATGAAATACTCTGTAATCATCAACGATGATTGCACCTTAAGCTTCTTGATAAAATAGACAGAATTTTCAGGTCTCTTCTTAAACGATAGATCTATGACATAGCGGTCATTGAAGCGTCCGACACCATTCTGACTAAACTGATCCCTGGCATCCAAATCACTGTCCGTGGTAGTACGCTCTGAACTTATAAAGGTGAACGTCACATCCATAGGACCCTGCGACTGGCTTTGAGAAGAAGCCGTAGGCATCAGCCACAAGTATAGAGGCTTATCGGTTTTTGCTCCAGAAGGGATCTGAAGCTTCTCAGGTAAAACCTTTACAGATTCATTATTCGTATTATCCGTAACAGCAGGACGAAAAGCGGGGAACTCTCCTTGTCGGAGATCGTTATCCGTCACCCCCGTGAAATCAAAGCGACCACCTGAAGACATACCAGTCATCTCTTTGTCTAGTGCCACTATGTCAGCAGTATATTTCGTTCGATTCTCCAAGATGACAGACAGCAATACCCCCATTGGACGTATCTTAAGATTACGGTTCTCGAGGCGAAGTGCACCATTGTCAGAGACTTGAGTAAGTCGCGTCCAAGAGAACCCAAGAGGAATATCCATAGAGACGGCATCCCCAATATTATTCGGGCTAATCGGTGCCACAACCGCCACCTTATGGGCGAGGCGATCTTTCTCTACTGTAGCCTGCTCTTCTTGGGATCCACCGCCCCAAAAACCAGCTACATACCACTCTCCGGTAGCGAAATTTTCACCTCCTTGAGCAGTTAGGTTCTTTACCTGGATCGCCATCGTATATCCTCCGTCAGAGCTCTTTGCAAGCTTAACAGGGGCAAACACCGTTGTGATCGCTTGTCCTCCGACTTTACGAAGGAACAGATGCATCTTCACATCTTTATACTTCTCGATGTCAATAGAAAAAGAGAGAGGAGCATCATGAGTTGTTCCCTTTTGATAGACATCAAGAGCTTTAAACGTTTCCGTATCGCTAAAGTCAGCGCCAAACTGTGGCTCTAATACTCCCGAAAGCTCAAAATTGATTCCACTCTTTTGAGATTCGTCCTGTCGGACCTGGTCCAGATCCGATTCGTGACTACAAGCCACACTGGTCAATAGCACAAAGACTGCGCTAATCCAAAGATTTAGTTTCTTCATAAATTTCCTCATTAAGCTATGCACCCCAATCGTCTACAATTAGGTCTTCATCATCACCAGGCTCAAAGTCTGAGACATTCCCTTGAAGTGAAAGGGAAACTAAGAGATCTGCAGACCTCTGCAGATCAATCATCCAGACTTCCATAACAGGAGGCTCGTAAGTTTTCTTCATCGAATGTTAAAAACTAGTTATTTATTTATACGAATAAAACAGGTAAAGGGACACTGGGCATCGTACAAATGAGCCACAAAAGAGTACACTACCTTTACTTTTTAGATACGAATCAAACTCACCTAAAGGAAGCTACCTCTATGGCAGCACACGACCCATATCAGGCCGCAAAGGTAGTACTTTTTTTTTTACAATGAGGTTTACACCCTAACAATTATGCACACCCTAACCTCTGGAAACACAATAGCCACCAGGGCTCTTCGTTGCTTTTCTCATCACTATCGCTCTTCGAATAAACTTACAGAGGGATACTTCCTCCGAGCGCACTCGACAGGACTGAGTTTGTAAGAAATAGGACCAGTAGATATCACCGCCACTCATCGCGGCTCCGCATGCAGCTCAATAAGGAGAGAGCCTATACGGAAGTTCAAAGGGGCAGGGCTATTCTCATGCACCTCACGATCTATTTCCTCAGAGGAGTACAGCGTATCATCTATCTACGTACGTGGATCTTAAATCTCTGCACGTAGATCCTATAGACTACGTACGTAGATCTATGGACTATGCACGTAGATCAAGGATTTCCACTACGGCTTCATGGCTTTTACTCTGGGAGAAGGCAAGTTTATCTCGCCTCGGATACAGCTTTCCCTCCGCAAGGCGAAGCCTTATGCAGAGAATATCTATCTTTGCATGCAAATTGTCCGTGGTGTGCCCATACGTAAAGGGCGCGCCCGACAGCTCATCGATAGAGAATACATACCTAATAATATATATGGGCGCGCCCAAAGCTAAACAGTCCTCGACCCTGCGCTACGCACGGCTCCTCAGCTTCCTAAGCATCACCTTTACCCTCTTTATGCTCGGGGCTCTCGGCCTCGTCTATGTCCTGGAGCAGGGACTAAGCAAGGAGGTACGCGAACGTATATCCTTCTCCGTGGAGCTATCCGATGAGCCTGGAGCCAACACCGAGGCGACGCTCAGCGAGCTTCGTGCCCTACCCTACGTCCGCTCCGTCGAGCTCATCACTGCCGACAGCGCAGCCAAGAGCCTCACGGATGTCCTCGGCGAAGACCCCACGAAGATCCTCGGCTACAATCCCCTGCAGCCCATGGCTAAGGTCTACCTCAAGAGTGAGTACACCGAGCCCGATAGCCTCAAGAAGATCATCGCCACGAATCCCGTGCTGAAGAACGCTGAGGGTCTTGAGGAGCAGCAGAGCCAGTGGGCCTCCGCGTCAAGCAACCTCCAGACCATCCGCTTTGTCCTCTGGGTCTTCCTCGGCATCAACCTGCTGGTGAGCTTCCTGCAGATCACGACCGCCACGGGGCTGGTCATCTACTCGCAGCGTATGCGTATCCGTACGCTCTCACTCATCGGAGCTACGGCAGGCTTCATCGGCCGCCCCTTCATCCGTCGCGCTGTCCTCGAGGGCTTCGTCGGTGCGCTCCTTGCACTCGCCCTCCTGGGTGGACTCCTCTATGGTGCTGAGCAGGCCTTCGGCTACCACATCCTCAGCCTCTGCCCCAGCGTACCCCTCCTCGGGGTCATCATCGCTATCCCCTTAGTCGGGGTATGCGTCAGCTTCGTCTCCTCGTGGCGTGCTACCCGCCGCTACATCCACATGGAAGAGGGTAAGATCCACTTAATCTAAGCCTCCCCGATCCCTATCATCCCTATACGATATAGTATAAAGCATGCTGTACAGCAAGAAGAATTACCTCCTGATGGCGCTCTCGGCGCTCTTCATCCTCGTAGGCTTCATCCTGATGTCTGGTGGGCAGAGCGAAGACCCTACGGCCTTCAGCCCCGAGATCTTCAGTAGCCGCCGCATCGTCGTGGCGCCCATCGTCTGCCTCATCGGCTTCTGCCTCATGGTCTATGCCATCCTGGTGAAGCCCGCCGCTCGCCCCATAGAGAAGAAAGAGGAGGAGGAAGCCTAATGACCATCTTACAAAGCATCATCCTGGCCCTCGTCGAGGGACTCACGGAGTTCCTCCCCGTCTCCTCCACAGGGCACATGATCCTCACCGAGGGCATCCTCGGCATGGAGAGCACGGCTTATCTGAAGGCCTTCACGGTGATGATCCAGTTTGGCGCGATCCTCTCGGTCGTCGTCTACTACTTCCGCCGCTTCCTTCCCTTCCCCATCTTTGGGCTGAAGCCCGACCCGACGACGAGCCTCGGTGGCTGGCGTCTCTATGGTCTGATGATCATCGGCTGTATCCCAGCGGCTATCCTCGGTGCCCTCTTCAACGACACCATCGATGACCTCCTCGGCAATACCTGGGTCGTGCTCACGATGCTCTTCCTCGGGGGGATCTTGATGATCTACTTCGATCGCATCTTCACGAACAAGACCGAGCGCAAGGTGACGACACAGAATGCCTTCATCATCGGGCTCTTCCAGTGCCTGGCGATGGTACCTGGCGTCTCACGCTCGATGGCTACGATCTTCGGGGGGATGCAGCAGGGCTTGACACGTCGTCAGGCAGCTGAGTTTTCCTTCTTCCTCGCAGTCCCCACGATGTTCGGCGCCACCCTACTCAAGGGCTACAAGCTGTACAAGGAGCTGGGCATGGGTGTCTTCGAAGAGAACTGGCAGACGCTCCTCATCGGGAATGTCGTAGCCTTCCTTGTGGCACTGCTGGCGATCAAGTTCTTCATCAGCTTCGTCACGAAGTACGGCTTCCGTGCCTTCGGTTACTACCGCATCATCCTATCGGTCGGTATAGCTATCGCACTGCTCCTCGGGGCCAACATCTCCCTCGGATAGTAGATGGAGAAGCTGGACCTCATCGCGGGGGCAACAATTGCCCTCGACAAGCCCCTGACGTGGAGCTCCTTCAGCTTAGTCAATAAGTTTCGCTGCGAAGCCTGCCGCTACCTCGGCATCAAGAAGCTTAAGGTAGGTCACGCAGGTACACTCGACCCGCTCGCCACCGGCGTGATGATCCTCTGCACCGGCAAGCATACCAAGCGCATCGACGAGCTGCAGGCTGGGCGCAAGGAGTATATCGCAGACATCCGCCTCGGGCAGACGACCCCGACCTTCGACATGGAGACGGAGCCTGATGCCTACTTCCCCACAGAGCATATCACCCGCGAGGCCGTCGAAGAGGCTCTCAAGGGCTTCATCGGCACCATCGAGCAGGTGCCTCCCGCCTTCTCGGCGGTCAAGGTAGATGGCCGCCGTGCCTACGACTTGGCCCGCAAGGGCCGGGACTTCGAGCTCAAGGCTAAGACCCTCATCATCGACGAGATCGAGCTGCTCGACTACGCCCTCCCTCAGATCCAGATCCGTGTGGTCTGCAGCAAGGGCACCTACATCCGCGCGCTGGCTCGCGACATCGGCACGGCCCTCGGCTCGGGTGGCCACCTCACCGACCTCCGTCGTACCCGTGTCGGAGACTACCGCATCGAGGACTGCTACCGCGTCGAGGATATCCAAGCCTTCCTCCGCGAGCACGTCGCCCTCCCCACAGAAGATACAGAACCCTCCAACCCATAGCCCCTACGAGATAGACAATGAAGGATACTAAGCTAAGTCACTTCGAGATCGAGATCCCCGAAACGCTCATCGCCAAGAAGCCCGCGACCTTCCGCGACGAGTCGCGCCTGATGGTACTGCACCGCTCCACGGGTGAGATCGAGCACCGCCACTTCAAGGACATCCTGGACTACTTCAGCAAGGATGACGTCTTCGTCTTCAACGACACGAAGGTCTTCCCCGCCCGTATGTATGGCAACAAGGAGAAGACTGGCGCTCAGATCGAGGTCTTCCTCCTGCGCGAACTCAACCCCGCCTTCAAGCTCTGGGACGTCGTCGTCGACCCCGCTCGTAAGATCCGTATCGGCAATAAGCTCTACTTCGGGAAGAACGATGAGCTCGTAGCCGAAGTCATCGACAATACCACCTCACGTGGTCGTACGCTGCGCTTCCTCTTCGACGGCTCACAAGAGGAGTTCCGCGAGCTCCTGCATGCCATGGGAGAGACCCCACTGCCCAAGTACATGAACCGTAGCCCCAATAGCGACGATGCCCAGCGCTATCAGTCGCTCTTCGCGAAGAACGAAGGCGCTGTCGTAGGGCCTGCCGCCAGCTTCCACTTCAGCCGTGAGCTCCTCCTGCGTATGGAGATCAAGGATATCCGCAAGGCCTTCATCACCGTACACAATGGGCTGGGGAACTACCGTGAGATCGACGTCGAGGACCTCACCAAGTACAAGATGGAGAGCGAGCAGATGATCATCCCAGAGGAAGCCTGCACCATCGTCAACGCTGCCAGCGCTGCAGGGCAGAACATCTGCGCCGTCGGTACCTCCGTACTCCGCGCTATGGAGACAGCATCAGGTACACAGCGTCACCTCAAGGCCTTCGACGGCTGGACGAGTAAGTTCATCTTCCCTCCCTACGACTTCAACGTCCCCAATGCGCTGGTGACGAACTTCCACATGTCGAAGTCCATCCTGCTGATGATGACCGCAGCCTTCGGGGGCTACGAAGAGACCATGCGTGCCTACTCCATCGCTATCAAGGAGAAGTACCGCTTCGGTGCCTACGGTGACGCTATGCTCATCATCGACTAATCCGACGGAAGTGCGCCTCATGCCTCAGCTGTACCTCTCTCTCGGTAGCAACGAGGGTGACCGTGAAGCACTCCTACATCAAGCCATAGATGCCATCGACCGCCTCATCGGGCCGGTCGGTGGCATCGCCACATTCATCGAGACGGAGCCGTGGGGCTTCGAGAGCCCCCACCCTTTCCTCAATACCGCACTCACCCTCACCACGTCGCTCTCCCCACTGGAGGTACTCGACCGCACCCAAGAGATCGAGCGGCAGCTCGGTCGTCAGCGCAAGAGCGTGGCAGGACGCTACCACGATCGCCCCATAGATATTGATCTACTCTTCTATGACGATCTTGTCCTCAAGAGTGAGCGCTTGACCCTCCCCCATCCGCTCCTCACAGAGCGACTATTCGTACTGGAGCCCCTTCGTGAGATCGCTCCAGAGTTTATTCATCCCCTCTTAGGCCGCTCCATCGAAGAGCTCTATACCGAGCTTCGCAGTCGCCTAAGCTAACCACTATCCCAAGCTTAACTTATGATCCTAATCTTCGGAGGAACGACTGAGGGCCGCATCGTCAGCTCCGTCCTCGACGAGTCCGGAAAAGAATACTATTACTCCACCAAAGGTGCCTTTCAAGAGGTAGACCTCGTCCACGGCGAGCGCGTCTCGGGCGCCATGACCCACGAGGTCATGCGGGACTTCATCCACGAGAAGGATATCCGCCTCGTCATCGACGCCGCCCATCCCTTCGCTGCCGTCCTCCACAAGACCATCGGAGAGGTGACAGCTGAGCTCGGCATCCCCGTCCTCCGCTACGAGCGCAAGTACAGCGAGCGCACAGGGAAGGTCATCGAATGCGCGAGCTATGAGGAGATGATCAAGAAGCTGGAGGCACAGCCCTGTCGCAGGCTTCTTGCTCTGACGGGCGTGAATACCATCGCCCCACTCAAGCCCTTCTGGGAGAAGCATGAGAGTTTCTTCCGTATCCTCGATCGAGACGACTCCAGAGAGAAGGCTGAGGCTGCAGGATTCCCCTTCAGCCATATACGCTACTTCCATGAGGGCGAAGATCAAGCACTCTTCGACGAGATACAGCCCGACGCTGTGATCACGAAAGAGAGTGGAGAGAGTGGCTTCTTCGAGGAGAAGATCGCTCCAGCCCTCGCTGCTGGCGTACCCGTCTACATGATCACCCGCCCTGCACTCCCCGAGCACTACGAATATGTCTACGGCCCCGTAGGCCTGCGTAAGGCTGTCGAGCGCCTCTGCCCCGACTTCTTCCCGCTGAAGACGGGCTTCACCACAGGAAGCACAGCGACGGCAGCGACGGCAGCAGCCCTGCATGCCCTCCTCCACGAGGGCGAGGTACTGACAGAGGCTGCGATCCTCCTCCCCTCGGGCGAAGAGGTGAAGCTCCCCGTAGAGCGTGTGGAGAAGACCGAGCTGGGCTACAAGGCTATGGCACGCAAGTACTCGGGCGATGACCCCGATGTCACGCACCTCACCGAGATCTGCTCCGAGGTTGTCCTTACCACGGAGCATGAGGGCATCCGCTTCCTCCAGGGTGAAGGCGTCGGAGTCGTCACGCTCCCTGGACTGGGACTAGAGATCGGAGGTCCTGCGATCAATAAGACACCACGTGCGATGATGGAGACGATCGTCCGCCGTCACTACCCTACTGGAGGCGTCGATATCACCGTCAGCATCCCTGCTGGGAGAGAGCTTGCCTCGAAGACCTTCAACCCCCGTCTCGGTATCATAGACGGGATCTCCGTCGTCGGCACCTCGGGCGTCGTCAAGCCCTTCTCGTCAGAA
>ERZ772925.63-NODE-63-length-25091-cov-3.06806_pt1 | contig 25091 bp, 19 predicted proteins | sample MGYA00511687_ERZ772925 | MGnify/ENA primary metagenome ERZ772925 (study PRJEB29015, sample SAMEA2738087) | human oral metagenome | biome: human oral; feature: human-associated habitat; material: saliva | place: China | collected 2227 ...
TTTTCGTCAAGTGTCACGCCTTCTTGTATATTTGCCGGAGATATAAGTCTCCAGTCAATGGATCCAGAGCTCAGCTTGTTCCCCTTGCCTGCGAACATATCTCTTTTCTGTATATTTTCACCAAAAGCTAAACTTTCCACATTCGATATTCCAATCACTCTCTCGCTCTTAGAAATCAATTCATAAAAATCGACAAATCCCTTTGCAGAAAATCTCTGGTCCATTGCAAAGCTGTCATACAAAAGAGCTGTTTTTTCTCGCGGTACTCCGATCTCTGTATAACATATATCAAAACCTAGGCTAGCCAAAAACCCAGTAAGCATAACAGCAAAAAGACTTGTACCAACTTGCCTTCCTGTGCCAGTCACTCCAATATTACTGCCAAGTTTAATTCCAAATCGTTTCTCAAAATCAACTTTACTATATTTATTTGCGCCAGCATCCTCGCGAATCCGCTTTCCACCCAGTTTTATCGCCATGTTAATCCCCTTTTCAAAGCCTAGTATCAGTAGCCTAAGCCCAAAGTATGGGGAAATCAAGCCTGTTTATATGGGGAATTTACCTTTGATGTAGCAAGAAAAATCCCCTTACAACACAATGTAAGGGGAAATTTGAACTTTACTTATTTGCAGATTTTCTTAACAGCTTCTACGATGTGCTTAGCCGTCATTCCGTACTTTTCCTTTAGCTCGTCTGGCTTTCCTGACTCACCGAAAGTATCCTGTTGCCCAACCATAGCCATCTTTGTTGGAAATTCTTTCGAAAGTAGTTCAGCCACAGCACCACCTAGACCGCCTATAACTGAATGTTCTTCAGCTGTTACAACCAGACCAGTTTTCCTAGCACTGTCGATAATTGCCTTTTCATCAAGTGGCTTAATTGTGTGGATATCGATTACCTCAGCATCTACTCCATCCTCTGCAAGGCTCTTCGCTGCGTCCATAGCCTCTGAAACCATGATGCCGGTCGCAAAGATTGTAACATCCTTGCCCTCTTTAAGAACCTTAGCTTTTCCAAGCTCAATCTCATCGTTTTCGTTATAGAAAACAGGAACTGATGCTCTTCCAAGTCTAATATAAGCAGGTCCATCAAAGGCAACTGCCTGCCTTATCAGCTTCTCAGCGCTTACACCATCGCATGGATTGATAACTGTCATGCCTGGAATAGTTCTCATCAAAGCAAGATCCTCAAAGGTCTGGTGACTCGCTCCATCCTCACCTACAGTTATACCTGCATGAGTTGCACAAATCTTAACATTAGCTGATGTATATCCGATTGAATTTCTGATAATCTCAAAAGCTCTTCCTGCTGCAAACATCGCAAAAGTAGATGCGCAAACAACCTTTCCTGAAAGCGCTATTCCCGCTGCTGAGGCGTATAGATTCTGCTCTGCGATTCCCATATTAAAGAATCTTTCAGGGTAAACCTTAGCAAATTCTCCTGTCTTAGTTGATCCTGAAAGGTCTGCGTCCATGACAATAAGGTTTGGATTTTCTTTTCCGAGCTCTACTAGAACCTTTCCGTATGCCTCTCTTGTCGCCTGTTTATTTCCCATTACCATTGACCTCCAAGTTCTTCAACTGCTTGCTTTGCCTGCTCCTCGTTAGGTGCCTTGCCATGCCATCCAGCATTGTCCTTCATAAATGAAACGCCCTGCCCCTTATGAGTGTGAGCTATGATTACCGATGGCTTATCAGAAACCTTCTTAGTCTCGTCCAAAGCAGCAAATATTTCATCAAAATTATGTCCGTCAATGACCTGAACATGCCAGCCAAAAGCTTTGAACTTCTCATCAATTGGCTTTACCGTCATTACCTTGTCATTTTCACCGTCTATCTGAAGCCCATTCCAGTCAACAAAAGCGACTAGATTGTTTAGCTTGTAGTGACCTGCAGCCATAGCAGCTTCCCAAACTAGACCCTCCTGAAGCTCTCCATCTCCAAGAAGAGTGAATACTCTGCTGCCGTCATCATCCAGCTTTGATGCTAGAGCCATACCCACGCATACAGAAAAGCCCTGTCCTAGTGAACCTGTTGACATCTCAACGCCCGGTACCTTATGCATATTAGGATGACCCTGGAATTCGCTTCCGAGCTTTCTCAAAGTCATTATATCTTCAACAGGGAAATATCCTCTTTCTGCTAAAGCTGCATACTGTACTGGAGCAGCGTGCCCCTTTGATAGAACAAATCTATCTCTTCCATTTAGCTTAGGATTCTTTGGATCTATATTCATCTCTCTGAAATATAGAGCTGTAAGAATATCTGCTGCCGATAGACTTCCTCCGGGATGTCCTGATCCCGCATTGTACACAGCCTTGATTACGTCAACCCTAATCCTAGCTGCGATTTCCCCATAGTTGATGTTTTCCATTCTTTCCCTCCATATATGACAAAACAATAGTTTTGTAAACCAATTTATTTTATCGTTTTACAATGACTCAATGGCCTTTGGTATATGCTCAATTATATCTCTAGCCATCAAGCTTATTTGACCAAGTTCAAAAGCGGCTTCATCGCCAGCCTTTCCGTGCAAAAACGCTCCGAGGCATGTCGCGTCAAAGAGCTTAAGCCCCTGTCCTGCAAAAGCAGTAATCATTCCTGTAAGCACATCACCTGAGCCAGCAGTAGCCATACCTGGATTTCCGCTCGTATTTATCGCGAGGCTTCCATCAAAGCTAGCCACACATGTATTCTTACCCTTTAACAGGCATATTGCATTATATTTTGTCGATATAGCCTTGCAAAATCCCATGCGATTTTCTACTCTTATCTCGCTCGGCTCACACTCTAAAAGTCTAGCCGCTTCACCCTTATGAGGTGTCAAGCAGACATTCTTTGCATCTTTAATTACATCGGTCAAGTCAAATCTTTTGCCAGCTAAGGTGTTGAGCCCATCTGCATCAATTACTATAGGGCCCGAAAATTCCTCGCATACTCGCCTGATCAGACTTGCGGTATTATCGCTGATACCCATTCCTGGTCCTATTGCAACAGCGTCAAAAGAAGCAAGATGACTAAAAGCTTCATCCTCGCTCACGCATATAGCCTCAGGTAAAAGACACTGCATAGGTATAATTCCTAAATCAGTCGTCAATACTCTGACTAGACCCACACCACTTTTCAGCGCCGAAAAGCTAGCCATATATGCTGCTCCGACCATGCCTGATAAGCCTGCAATTATAAGGATGTTTCCACAGTCTGACTTCGAAAAGTCCTCTTCTCTCATCGGAAGCAAGCTCTTGCAGTATTTAGAATCAAGCATTATTGCATTAGTGTCTTTATCCTCAAAACTCATAGGACACGTCCTTATAAACAATTAGAATACGAAGATTCCTGCCATCAAGAAGTAAATTGATAGAGCAACGGCATCCGATACAGATGAAATTGCTGGATTTGCGATAAGTGCAGGGTCAAGATTCAGCTTCTTAACGATAAGTGGAATCATACTTCCCAAAATCTTAGCAAATACTACTATACCAATCATTGAAGTACATACAGTAATTGTCTGTGAGAAAGGCACTCCCTCTAGGAAATAAATTCTTGCGAAGTTGATAATGCTCAAAATCGTACCGAGAATAATTCCTACTCTTATTTCCTTCCAAAGTATCTTTAGGAAATCCGGTGGCTCAACCTCATCGGTCGCAAGTCCACGAATAATCAAAGTTGCAGCCTGCGAACCTGTATTTCCTCCTGTGCCCATAAGCATAGGCATATATGTTATCAAATTAGTATAATCCGAAAGCTGCCCCTCGAAGTTACTTATGATCTTACCCGTGAATACATATGCCACCATCAAAATCAAAAGCCAAGGCAGTCTGTTAATCACATGTTGCCAAGGTGACATATCAAGATAGGTTCTGTCAGATTTATCAAAGTCGATGACACCGTTCATACGCTCGATATCCTCAGTAGCTTCTTCTTCGATGACATCGAGAATGTCGTCAAAGGTTATGATTCCGACAAGTCTAAACTCATTGTCTACTACTGGAATAGCCATGAAACCATATTTCTTAAAATCTGCCGCAACATCTTCCTGGTCATCGTATACATTCTCATATACGAATTCCGTATGCATTATATCGTTAATTTTGGTATTGTCATCTGAAACAACCAATGTCGAAAGCGAAACTATACCTATGAGCTTACGCCCTCTATCCTTTACATAACAAGTATAGATGGTCTCGGCATCTATTCCCTCTCTCTTAATGTGGTCAAGCGCCTCTCTAACAGTCCAGTCCTTTTGCAAACTTATATAGTCAGGAGTCATCAGACTTCCGGCACAGTTATCTGGATAGTTAAGGAAGGTATTGATCAGCCTTCTCTCGCTCTTAGGCGTCTTTTCGAGTATCTTATCAACGATGTTTGCTGGAAGTTCCTCGAGAATATCGATTTTATCGTCAAAGTCCATCTCATGAACGATGTAGTGAATTTCTCTATCGGTAATGCTGCTTACAATCTCGACCTGGTCATCTGATGGAAGTTCAGAAAAAACATCTACAGAAACATCCTTTGGCAAGAGCCTAAAAAGAATAACTGCAGCCTGAATACCCGCATCCTCCATGACTTCTTCTAGAAGCTCAGCAATATCAACAGCGTTATATTTGAGGAGTTCATCACGTGCTAAGAAATATTTTTTCTCCAATACTAGCTCGATAATTTTCTCGAGACTTTCCTCCATAGCTAAATCTCTATCCGCTATTGTTAGGTTTTCCATAGCACCCTCCTCTCTCTATCAAAAGTAATAACATCCTATAATTAAATTCTAAACTAAACGCCCTTGCGCTTATCAAACATCCACCTGCTTGGCTTATACAGCAGCTTAGAAACAGGCAAATCAAATTCACCTAAATACTCATGAATATACGGATTGAACGAGCTCTTAAATTCATGTAATCCATCATCTTTGTAACCCGATATACCACCAAGGTTTACATACTTGCATCCTCTTTCGAAGCTAGTCTCCATAGCCGAAAACCAAGTCTTGTACGGAGCCATAAGTCTTCTAAAGTCATTGTCTGCACCAGCATATAAAAGTTCTGCAGTCTCACCAAATATTATGCTGAGAGCACCTGCTATGCACTGCTTATCTCCATACTTTGATAAATTAGCCTCTCCTTCGTTAACTCTACGAGTGTATGAAGCGAGATTTTCCTCGAGCTTAAACTTCTTCTTTGGTGCAGTTTCTGGACATGCCTCAATATCAGCAAGGCATTTGTCACGGAGCAAAGCAGCCTCCTCATACTCGCCTTTGATATCCATATAAGTAAGTGTCAAAAAAGCATCTTCCCCATATGTATCTAGCAGTAACTCGTAGTACTCTCTATCTCTTAGAGAAACACCCTGACGATTAGCCGTACAGTTCATTACTCTCTCAAAATCATCAAGTCCTGATTTATCAACGTTTACTGTCTGTAAAAACTTATTTTTCACTGTAGTTTTATAGTTCTTTTTTCCCTTTTTGCTCAGGTAGTCTTCGCCGAATTCATCCTTGTAGCAAACCATGTTAAATCTAGGCTGTATCGTTGCTGACATACCTACTGTAAAACCAATGTGTTTAAGTCCTGCCGCCTCTAGATGTTCTAGGGCCTCAGAACCTGCATCGAATATGACAGGAATACCTAGCTGCTGATAGCGACCTCGTAACACAGGCGGATCTACTTTAACAAAAAGACATCTATGCTTCTTGGACCACTTCTTTAGTTCTTTGAAAAAAAACTCAACTAGTTCAACATTGCTATAGTCAAGTATAGGTCCTCTAGGAATGTACATCATCGTAAAGCCAAGAGGCAAATGCTTAATCAAAACAAGACAAGCTGCAATCTGGTCATCTCCATCAAAAACTCCAACTCTAGCATGGCCCCAGTTACTCTTAATCTGACTCCATCTGCTCGACTGAAGAAGATTTCCTAGCTCTGACTGCGATATGAAATTGTCATGCGTATTAGCATCTACATTATCTCTGAAAATATACATTTCTACCGCCTATTTATAATCATATTCCATAATATTATAAGCCACCTAAAGGCTCTGTGTCAAACTGCAAGATGGCTTAGGTGTCCAATAAATTTAATAACAAAATCTATAGCTTTGATTATAAAAATATATCCCTATAACACAAGGATTTTGCATCAAATTTGTGCTAGCTAACTATCAGAAAAATTAAATTAAATTAGTTTCCCTTTTGTCCCATTTCATATTGACGGAAAAATATCAAAGTGGTATATTTAGGTTAGATGCTTGTGTATACACAGCATTGCATAAAAAAACTAATGCACAGTATGTATTTAAGAAAAGAGGAGATCGAAATGGCAAATTTAGTTCAGAAGTACATCGACATAGCTATCGCTAAGAATCCAGGCGAACCTGAATTCCATCAGACAATAGAAGAAGTTCTTACTTCTATCGAGCCGGTTCTAGAAGCACATCCTGAATATGTCGAGGCTGGACTGCTTGAGAGACTTATTGAGCCAGAAAGAACTGTAAGCTTCAGAGTTCCATGGGTAGACGACAGCGGCAAAGTACAGGTAAACAGAGGATACAGAGTTGAGTTCAACAGCGCTCTTGGACCTTACAAGGGTGGTTTGAGATTTGCACCAAGCGTATATCCTGGAATCCTTAAGTTCCTAGGATTTGAGCAGATTTTCAAGAACAGCCTTACAGGCCTTCCAATCGGTGGTGGTAAGGGTGGTTCAGACTTTGATCCTAACGGAAAGTCAGACGCTGAAATCATGAGATTCTGTCAGTCATTCATCACAGAGCTTTACAGACACATCGGACCTGACACAGACGTTCCAGCTGGAGACCTAGGTGTAGGCGGAAGAGAAATCGGATTCATGATGGGTCAGTACAAGAGAATCACAAACCGTTACGACGGAACTTGGACTGGTAAGGGAACAACAAACGGTGGTCTTGCTGGAAGAACAGAAGCTACAGGATACGGAATCGTATTCTTTGCTAGAGAGATGCTGAAACACTGTGGCGAAGAGCTAAAGGGTAAGACAGTAGCAGTTTCCGGATTCGGTAACGTATCATGGGGAACAGTTCAGAAGCTAAACCAGCTTGGCGCTAAGGTTATCACAATCTCAGGACCAGATGGATACATCCTTGATGAGGATGGAGTATCAGGCGAAAAGGAAGATTTCCTTCTTGAGCTAAGAAATTCAGGAAAGAACATCTGCTCACCTTATGCTGAGAAGTATCCAAATGCTAAGTTCTTTGCTGGAAAGAAGCCTTGGGAAGTTAAGGCTGATCTATATATCCCATGCGCAACACAGAACGAAATCCGCATCGAAGATGCTAAGACAATGGTTGCTAATGGTTGTAAGTACCTATGCGAAGGTGCAAACATGCCTACAACAAACGAAGCTATCGAATATCTACAGGAGAACGGCGTAGTTGTTGGACCATCAAAGGCTGCTAACGCAGGTGGTGTAGCATGCTCATGCCTAGAGATGAGCCAGAACGCTCAGCACATCGTATTCTCTGAGGAAGATGTTTACAGACAGCTAGAGGGAATCATGGTTAATATCTTCAGACTATCAGCTGATGCTTGCGCAAGATACAACCTAGGATTCAACCTAATCGCTGGTGCTAACATCGCTGGATTTGAGAGAGTTGCAGAAGCTATGATGCTTCAGGGTATTGTATAAACAATACTAAAAGTAAATATTAAGCGATAAGCTTATACATGACAAAGCCCCTATGTTACCATAGGGGCTTTGCTATATCTCGAATTCTGTCTAAACCGATACTTAGCCTAAAAGGGGTTTCGTTTGATTAAGGATGATTTACATCATCCCTAGGCTTGGGAGAGTAGGCCTAGACATAGTTACGAGCACTATTTAGTTAGCTCTTCTCTTACGCATTGCAGTTAAGGCTGCGCATGCTCCGATCAGAGTAATTGTGTAAAGCGCGAAGTTTGCTACATCACCTGTGTTAACAGGTTTCTGTACCGCAGCACTAGCTGGGCCATTAGCACTTCCGCTTCCTGTAGCAGGCTGAGCTCCATTTGCATTATTGCTAGGTAAGCCTGTGTTCTGAGCAGCAACACTAAATGCATACTCACCAAATCCAGCCGTAGTATTTATTCTCAGCGTATGGCTTCCTGATCTTAGTGTTCTCAGATATCTTGTTGCTAGAGAAAGCTTTATGCTTCCTCTCTCTATTGTAAAATCAGCGTAGTCTATTTCTTTTCCGTCTATAGTTACTGATAGGAACTTGTCAAAATCAGCATCCTTTGCGTATAGAACTAGACCCTTTGTCTTACTTGCGTCAATTACTAGACCTGATGGTCCAAATGTATTTTCGAAGCCTCTATTCATATCTTCTATGTAGACGATATCAAAAGCAGCTACATTCTGAAGCTTGTCTAAAGCCGCAATCTTTTCATCAAGTATTTTCTTGATTTCCTTAGCTAGCTCTCTCTGCGCCTCAGTCAGCTTATCAAACTCAGCCTTAGCCTTTTCTATAGCCGCTTTACTTTCTGTAGTAACCTCAGCTATAGCTTTTACTTTATCTTCGAAGCTCCTTACTGCGTCATTGTTCTTTATAGTTTCGTACTCTTTAAGTGAATCATCAATTTTATCTGTTTTTACTATATTTGCAGCATAAAATACTGGAATTCTATGGAACCACTTACTTGAGGCTCTCTGAGCTAAGTCGAATGTCTTCTCAAGGTATGGAAGAGGATATTCAAATGCATAGGCCTGCTTTCCTTCAGGATTTGTTCCCTCAAATAGTGGCTTGATAAGCAAATCTTTCTTATCAGCTTTTTCAGCCTTATCGGCTTCATCAGCAGATCCCATGAATATGAGGTACTGTCCCTTGCCTGGTAGATATGCTACGACGCTCATTTTACCGTCTTTTGCTATGATGTTCATGCTAACCATTCTAAATGTGCTGAACTTAACGTTGCCAGTGTACTTATATATTCCATCCTTCAAAACAAGCTGGCTCAAAGCAGTCTTTAGTTTTCTTGCCATCTTTGTCTTCGCAACTTCACTCTTGCTTGAATCTGCGTTTACAGCCTCAGCTTCTTTTTTAACCTCTTTCAGCGCCTTTACACTATCATCGGTAAATATACTTAAGTCGCTAGGAACAGCTGCTATAGCCTGATCTAGAGTGTAAGGATATAGGTCTCCATCATCCTCTATCTGTTCCTCTTCCGGTTTTTCTACAACTTTTCCGCTGTCAATTTCTTTAATAGCATCATTAACAATCTTGTCTAGATTTGCAATATTCCTCTCTTGATTGATAGCTATAATGCAGTTTTTCTTTGCGGTCTTAATAACATCTTGATCAATATTCTTGCTAGGCACATAGGCATTTATCTTAGCGATAGCTGCTCTCTTTGCCGGTAGTTGTTTAAATGACTCCTTAACTGCCACCTTTACAGCATTCCAAGAGAATGTTGCAGAGGTAATAGTATCAACCCCATCTATTTTGGATTCATCAAGTCCATTAAATGCTTCTACAAAACCCTTCTTACCGTTAAGGCCATTCTTTGCATTATTCCAGTAGGTTATGTTCTGGGCCCCATCATAATCTGTCTTATCATCTGCAACCGAAACAATCTTATTATTCTTGTCTACTGTTACTGATAGCCTTGCCGTATAGTCAAAATATTCACCTTTAACAGGTGCTTGACCATATACAGTGACATTCTCAGATCCACTTTCTGTATTCGTCTCTCCTGCATATACATTCATAGTAGGAATTACCACTCCGGCTGCTACTATTAGACTCAAAACTCCTACAGAGATTTTTCTCAATAACTTGCTCATTTTTCCTCCTCTTTGATTAAAATTGAAATAAAAAAGCTCATCGAAAAGATGAGTCTTGCCGCATCATTCGGCTCGCATAATCGTCATCACTCGTAACAAATAGCTTTTCTGTGGGTAGTTATCTGGCTAGGCATTGCCTTACAGTTGCGGGACAGCGGAGTTTGGCTCACTTCCCTACCTCTTGATAGCTATAATTTAGTACCATCAGTCACAGAATCAATATAAAGTTTAAGAGTAAAACTATTATATCACAAGTACTTAATATTTGTCATTATTTAATCCAAATACATAACAAAAAATAATTAATACATATATATCAAAATAGGCAGACGAATTGTTTCGTCTGCCTGTACATGCTTTTATGAGTTGTTATATTCAATTATTTAGCGTTTTTCTTTCTTGCTAGACCAAAGCTTACTACAGTTCCAAGAAGCAGTATTCCTGCATATAAAGCCATATCATTTGCATCATATGTGTTAGGGACCTTTGGTGTAGGAGGTGTCTTAGGTGGCTGCGGCGGAATATCCTGTGTATTCGTAATCACATAGCCATTAGCACTATCCCCACTTATTGCGGTGCTGTAACCGGAAACGCGTTCTTCCTTTACTGTATATTTAATTTCATCAGCACCCTTATACTTACGAAGGTTAGCAAAACTTGCAGTCCACGCATTTGCTTCGCTTAGAGTAAGCTCCTTGCCTGTGTCAACGCCATCTGCATATAGATGAACCTTGACCGAAGGTTTCTTTTCTCCAACCCATAGCTTCTTAACATTTACAGAAACCTTCATAGGTGCATTTTCTATTGTCTGAAGGCTTACTACTCCGTCCTGAACAGTAACAAGTCTTTCTTGTGGATCAGCTTCATAGCCAGCAGGAGCCTTTGTTTCAACTAGTTTGTACTGTCCTGCGCGAAGCCAGCTGCTCACTGCTTCACCATTAGCATCCGTTTTTAGAGTATATTCTCTGCCATCAGATACACGGGTAATTTTGAACTCTGCGTCTGCGAGTTTAACCTGGTTATCATCTGCATCAACCTTAACGATTTTGATTTTGTTTGCTAGCGTACCTGTTCCCTGTCCTCCAGAGTCAGCAAGCATATGAATTGCGTAAGCTCTTTGTACTTTCTCTGTTGCTGTTAAAATAACATCGTTCTTAAGAACTGTACCTGGTGTATATGTTGAGCGATATGAAAAGTCGTACTGATCACCATTCATATCAGGAAGGTTTAGCGTAAAGCTGCTTCCATCTGGTGAAATTGTTAGGCGACCTGTCAAATCGAGTTCTTCTAGTACGTTAGTAACATATCCGTATGCATCAAAGACAACTCTGCGTACCTTGAAGCTTCCTGGTATGTATTTCTCCCCTGGTTGATCCAGTTTATCTGTCATAACAACATTGTGAAGAGTATCTCCCTTGTGATTAATTCGTCCACCCCATTCAACAAGGTCAACATGTCCGCTAATTTTGGACTCCCATTTTCTTATACCTTCGTCTGTGACTAAAGTTGGACCTTCGACATATACCTTTGATGACATCTTCTTTCCATTGATTTCTGCCTCAAAGGTATTCTCTGAATCTCTTGTTACGGAATCAGTATTGAAGTTGGCACTCATATATAGGTTGCCCTTGATATTGTATCTACCATTTACATAGTTAACCTTGCCTCCGCTTGGTGATTTAGGTGTCACATGAGCATTTGCAATTACTGCACTTGGATTATCCTTATCTACAATCTGAAAATCTACATTGTGAGAATCGCTTGGAAAAACCATTTTCTCTGGTAAATCAACGTAGAAGTAATCTCCCTCATTTAGACTCACTCCATTTCCACTAGCATCCCAATCCATGCTTACAAAGAAACGGCTTCCTAGACTAATTAATACAGCCTTTTGATTTAGCCAGTTGTAAATTTCGAACTTTGTAATGCGAGTGTCTACCTCTCTTGGCGTACCACTAGCTGCATAAACCTTTGCTGGAGCACTTTGGAAAAAACATCCAAGTACCAAAAAAAGGCACAAGAACAATCCTACTACACTCTTCTTTTTCATTTTCTCCCCCTTTTTACACAGTTTGATTAAAGCGACATATTCCTTAAAAGCGGGTAATATGCGAGAATTAAATCTCTACTGTGAACAAACGATGTTTTCATTTTTAAGTATAGCAGTACTAGGTATAAATGTCTACTGAATAAATTATATTATCTTATAATATTTATACCGTATAATATTTTATTTTTGTATATTAACAGACATAAAAAAAGGATGCTCGCTTGAGCATCCTCTGATAATATGCAATTCTTAGCCGATGTGTATGTAACCCATTAGGTTTGCGCTACAGTATACTGGACCAACTCCTGTTGTTCCACCATTCCATCCACCGTGAACAGCTGTTCCACCACCTGCATAGATAGCTACGTGTGTATCGTAGATTACTATGTCTCCTGGCACTGGGTTTGAAGTCCATGAGCCAAGTGAAGCGTACTGCTGTGGCCATCCGTGGAAGTAGATTCCTGCTGCTGCAAGTGAATTACTTACAAGGCTTGTGCAGTCCTGTCCAACTCCAAGCTGCGAATAAGCTGCTGATAGGACTGTGTTTCCGTTTGCTGAATATCCGCTTGAACTTGATCCTCCGTAGCTTCTTGAGCTTGAAGATCTGCTTGAGCTTGAGCTTGAGTTTGAACTCTGAGCTGCCGGTGTTTCCTTCGCTTTAGTTCCTCTTAGAACTACTGCACTCTCAGGAGCCTTAACAGTCTTAGCTGATAGAACCTTAGTTGAAACTACTGCTCCATTAGACTTTGTTACAACTTCTGTAACCTTTTCTGTTCCCTGAACACCTTCAGTCTTTACTTCTTCTTCACCTTCATAAAGTTCGTCAGTATCTTCATATACTGTGTCGAACTCTACTGCTCTCTCAGATGTAACCTTCTCCTTAACTGTTACAGTTAGAAGTGAGCTCTTGCTTGAGAACTTGATTACGTCTCCTGGCATTAGGCTTTCTAGACTTACATTAGGATTAGCTGCCAATATAGTATCTACATCTGTTCCGAAAGCTGCTGCTATATCCCATAGCGTATCGCCGTCCTGAACTGTGTATGTTTTGCTAGCTTTTTCGTCACCTAGTAGCTTATCAACCAGCTTCTTTGTGTTTTTTTCCACCTTTGGCTGTTCATCTGATGCCTTTACTGTGATCTGATCAACTGTCAAAGCCGGATCAATTTCAACTGCCTCAACATTAGCGCCCTTAGCAACATACTTTGCCTTAACCTGCTCGATTACATTCTTAGCGTCTGACTCGTTATCGAAAACTGCTACAGTCTTCTTGCCGAGCTTTAGCTGCCAGTAATCTACTGTATTGCTGCTAGCGGTCATTGCCGACGAAATAATCGTAGTTGATAGAACTAAAGTTACTATCAAAGCTAATATCAGCACTGAATCCTTTCTTGATTTAATTTCCTTGATGATACTCATGTGTTGTACTGTTCCTTTCCGTACTGATTAGTCTATCAGCACTCGGTCAAGGGACCGAAGTATTCCAGTGAGTTAATCCATCTTAGATGAATCATGAACTCTTGTGGTTTAGTTTGTTTATGTGTATTTCTTAACCACAATACGTATATTAGATTATATACATCTCTTCGTCAACCCTTTTTTGAAACTTTCACAAGACTATCACTTAAGTGTTTTAAGATAATGTTGATATTTCAACATTTAATATTCTTAAGTTTTCTTAATTTTTCTTAAGAAAATAGGTTTGTGTTATGTATGTTTATACTTTTATATTGTATATTCGTCTTTTTATATGCATTTTCTATACATTTTACGCAATTGCATAGCCTTTTGGGAGTAAATTCTTTGCTTTTCTTAAGAAATGGGTTAAGAATTAGCTTAAGAATTAGCTTTGCTCATATATATAGTTGTTCAATCATTCATTTTAATGAAGTGACCGCTAGATAGGAGGTATATATATGCTTCGCAGGAACCAGGTTCACCTGCTTTTGATAATGCTTCGGCATATATATCCACCTGTTTTCTATATTGTTCTGCTATGCGCTCCTCATTTTCTGCAAGAGCTATTTCAGATACATAGCTACTCTTATAGTCTATCAAAACCGTCTTGCCCAGTTCCCTAAAGTAGCAGTCGATAATACCCTGTACGAGAATATCGCTTCCTTTATATAGCATTTTGAGCGTGAAAGGCTTTTCCTTAAATAGCTCGCCCCTCTTTGATGCTTCAGCTGCCCTTGTGCCTATTTCAGTATCAAAGAAAGCACATATTTTGTTTAAATCTATCTGCGCAAGTTCCTCTTCAGTGAAGAAATGCTTTTCCACACATTCATTTGCGATTTTTTCTACATATATATAGCCCTCGGTTTTAGCTATATTAAAATCTATAACTTCCATTATCTTATGGTATATGGTTCCTAGCTTTGCTGCCGAGACCTTGCCCTTAGGTTTTGCAGTTTCTTCCGTGCCTGTACCAAGCCCCTTAAGTTCGTTCTGAAGCTTTCCTATATTATATGTAGCTTTTGAACTAATTTCTAATTTGCCACCCTTGTTGATTTCGGAAACGGAGTACTTTGATTTTAGATCAGTTGCAAGCTCATGCGGATATTTGTAAGCTAGTCTAGCTTCTATGCTCTTTCTATCGCCTTCAGATATATCGCTTGCATCAAGCGCGTCCTTCCACGAAATGCTTTTCTTTCTCTCAGCCTCTGCATGATTTACATTAGGCACTACAATTTTGGCATCTACATAAGGAGCAACCATGTCTAGGTAACTCCCTACCTTCTTGAGCTTGCTGGCGCTCTTGCTCTCATAAGCACTCTCTTTATCGACGGTTCCAACCAGATAAAGGATGTCACGTGCTCTTGTTAGCGCAACGTAAAGAATTCTTTCCTCCTCATCCCTTTCCTTTTGCCTAATCTTTCTTCCTATGAGCTTCTGCACAAGCGTCGTCTTCTTCCAGTGCCCTTCTAGGCTCTTTAGCGTAAGCCCCACACCAATATCCTTGTGAATCATGAGGTCTTCCTGATTTGAATACTGAAGCCTTCCGTTCATGCCCGCAACTATGACCATAGGAAATTCAAGACCCTTACTTTTGTGTATGGTCATAATCTTAACCACATCGTCAGCCTCTCCGAGCATTTTCACCTCGGAAAGCTTAACGTCTCGCTTCTTAAGAGAATCTACATATCTAACAAAGCCGTATAAGCTCGATTGCTTGTCATCTGAGAATTTATCAGCATACTCGACCAAAGCTCTCAAATTCGCTTGTTTTTGTGTTCCTGCAGGCTGCGTTCCCATTATCAAATAGTATCCGCTATCTATCATAAGCTCCCAGATAAACTCCGGCAGGTTCATTATGCGCGCACGAAGTCTCCAGCTACGCAGAGTTTCCAAAATCTCAAAACTTCTATCTCTTAAGTAAGCTGGTTCGCTTTCTTCACACTCAGCAAAGCTCTTAAGCGATTCATAGAAAGAGCCCTTTCTGTAATCAGCTCTTATTCTCGCAAGCTCCTCTGCTGAAAGTCCAAAGATTTCACTGTGGAGTATATTTATCAAAGCAACATCTTGCTGCATATTGTCTATAACAGAGAGCAAACTCATGAATACATTGATTTCTATAGTATCAAAATATCCCTCACTATCATTGATGAAGCTGTCAACACCCTCAGACTGCAAAATATCTCTTAGAGTGCCTCCACGACTTTTAACGCCTCTCATCAAAATAACTATATCTGATTTTTTAAGTTCTCTAACCTTGCCCTGCTTGCTATCAAAGAACGTAGTTCCTATACTTTTCTTGATAAGCTCTGCTATATACTTAGCTTCTGCCTCTGATTTCTTCAGCTTTTGAATAGCCTTATCAGTTTCATCTTCTTGTTCTGCTAGATCCATGGCAAGGACGTGAAGCTCCGGCTTATATTTAAGCTCTCCGTCATAATCAAGCCCCTTGTGAAGTGCGGCTCTATCGTCGTAGCCCCTCATAATAGGCTCGAAAATCTGATTTACATAGTTTAGGATTTCCTCCTTGCTTCGGTAGTTTTTATTTAGGTCAACCACCTTTGATTGATTGGATTTGCCCTCGCTATAGCTTTGATACTTGTCCTCGAAAATCTGAGGCTCAGCCAGTCTAAAGCTGTATATGCTCTGCTTGACATCACCAACCATGAAGACATTGCTCTCTCTTTTGATCTTACCTATGATTTCCTCTTGGATGAAGTTTGTATCCTGATATTCATCAATGAAAATATGAGCGAACTTATCTCTAAAGAACTTTCTCGCTTCCTCGTGCTCTAAAACCGCAAGGCACTTATGCTCTATATCGTTAAAATCTATATATCTTTTGGCAGCCTTTGCCTCGCTATATCTTCTATCAAAATCCTGAACCAGTCTAAATAGCGTCTTTACGCATCCTTTTGTCGCGTTTATATCAGCGATTTTGTCTTTAAGGCTTATATCTAAAAGCTCAGACTGAAGTTCCTTTATCTCCGCCTTTGCAGACTCACGCAAATCCTTAATCATTCCCTTAATTGGCTCGTAGGCATCCTTTTCGTCCTTTTTCGCCCTTAGCTGAGCATTATCAAGGGCTATGTAAGGAGCAAGCTCCTCTATAATGACGCCAAGAGGTTTAGCTTCGGCCTTAAGTTCTGCTAGTTTTTCTCTTGCGCTTCTTACCTTTGCAAGCTCTGCATCTTCTATCAAAGTCGCCATGCGCTCAAGCTCTTCTGCCTTTAGATTCTCAACCGCAGAATCAAGGCTTGTATATGCATTTTCTAGGGACTCAGAGATATAGTCTAGGTATTCTCTAGCAAGTACGCTATTTTCAAAATCTGCATCTGAAAGGCTTAGGCTTTCTAAGACCTCATCCATCCATGCCTTTGGATACGGCATAGCCATGAGATGGGTATACAGCTTAAAGATTAAATCCCTTACCTTGTTTGGATTTCTATCGCTGCTTTGCGCATCCATAAGAGCCTTGAAATCATCCTGAAAATTTTCAAATTCATCATCGATAAGTTCATCCATCATATCCTGCTGGATCAGCGTCGCACTAACCTCATCACAAATTGCAAGACCTGGCTCAATATCTATTAAATAGAAGAATCTTCTTATGACCGTCAAAGCAAAAGCATGGAAGGTGCAGATGTCAGCCTGAGGAAGGTCTGAAAGCTGGGCTTTGATGTATTTAATCTTTTCTCTTGCTTCATCATCAAAACCTGATGCGCCTTTAACATCCTTTGATAGCGTTCTTTGCTCCTCCTGAAGAGTCTTGAGTTCCTGGCTTAGTGACTTTCTTATCTTTTCCTTCATTTCTGCTGCAGCAGCCTTTGTAAAGGTAACGACAAGAAGACTGCTTACAGGAACATTTTCCTCGCAGACAAGTTTTCGAATTCGCTCAACTAAAACTGCCGTCTTTCCGGAGCCTGCCGCCGCCGCAACGAGCACGTTTTTGTTTCTTATATTTATCGCTTCGCTTTGCTCTTTCGTCCAGTTCATCAAAATTCTCCTACATTTATATCTTCCAAGCTCAGATATGTTGATTATACCAAATTTCTTGATATAATTGAATAAGAGGACTGTAATAAGGAGATATATATGGAGATAAAACACAGACCGACAATGCTGATGATTTTAGACGGCTTTGGTCTAAACTCTAATAAAGAGGTAAATGCTATCGCAAAGGCTAGGACGCCTCATTTTGATGAGATATTCAAAAGCTACCCACACACCGAGCTTGCAGCAAGCGGGCTTGCAGTTGGACTTCCAGAAGGCCAGATGGGTAACTCCGAGGTTGGACACACCAATATAGGTGCCGGAAGAGTTGTTTTTCAGGAGCTTACTCGCATAAGCCAGCAGGCAAAGAGCGGGGAGATTTTGGAAAACCCTGAGCTAGCTAAAGCTATGGATAATGCTCTTGAGAATGACAAAAGTCTTCATCTCATGGGACTTTTATCTGATGGCGGAGTCCACAGCCATATAGAGCATCTTAAGGCGCTGCTTTCGATGGCAAAATCAAAGGGGCTTGACGCCGTTTACGTTCACTGCTTCCTAGACGGAAGAGACGTTCCACCAAAGAGCGCGCATAAGTATATAAGCGAGCTTGAGGACTTCATGACAGAGCTTGGACTTGGTGAAATCGCAACAGTATCAGGAAGATACTACGCCATGGATAGAGATAATCGCTTTGATAGAGTGCAAAAGGCTTATGACGCTATTGTAAATCGTAAGGCAGAGTTCTTTGACACTGCAAAGCTTGCTCTTGATACTGCATATGATAGAGATGAGACCGATGAATTTGTAGTGCCATGCTGCATCAAGACAAGAAATGCTGAAGGCGGCAAAAGTCAAGGTAATATTTGCGATGGCGACAGCGTAATAATGTTCAACTTTAGACCTGATAGAGCAAGGGAGATAACAAGAGCAATAGTAGATCCTAACTTTGATGGGTTCGATAGAGGTGCGGTTAGAAAAAATATCACATATATCTGTATGACTCAGTATGACGCTTCGATTCCTAATGTTGGAATTGCCTTCCCACCTCAGTCGCTTTCTAACACATTTGGAGAATATATTTCTGCACTTGGACTTAAGCAGTTACGCATAGCTGAAACAGAAAAGTATGCACACGTTACTTTCTTCTTTAATGGGGGCGTAGAGGAAGCTTATCCAGGCGAGGACAGAATCCTAGTGCCATCACCTAAGGTTGCGACATATGATTTGCAGCCTGAGATGAGCGCTTTTGAGGTAACTGACAAGGTGGTAGATGCTATAGAAAGTGCCAAGTATGACTGCATAATTCTAAACTTTGCAAATGCAGATATGGTCGGACACACGGGGGTTATGGATGCTGCAATCAAGGCTATTGAGGCTCTTGATATATGTGTAGGCAGAATTTCAGACGCTATACTTAAGGCCGATGGTCAGATTCTCATGACTGCAGACCACGGAAATGCAGACGAGATGCTTGACGAAAACGGAAACGTGATGACAGCTCACTCGCTAAATCCAGTACCACTAGTCCATATAGCAAGAGAACCTCTAGCCCTAAAGGATGGTGGAAAGATCTGCGACCTAGCACCAAGCCTTCTTGACCTTATGGGAATTGCAATTCCAGAGGAGATGACCGGAGAGAGTTTGATAAAAAGAGGCTAAAACGCTTTTGTCACGTGAAATGGCTAAGATAGTAACTAAATAGAATAAATATAAGTAAAAAAGCCCACCTTCTTGGAATCAAATAAGATAATCCAGTAAGGTGGGTATTTTTTAGAATTTGAGGTTTATATTATGCTCAAAGACCACTTCAGCATAATATTTTTCACCATTGTTAGTCACTTCCTTGTTTTCCTTGAGCAAATCAATGGCGTTTTTCATGTTTGTTTTGACATATGGTAGCTCATGATTATCTATATAGTTTTGAAATGCCGTAGTAAGTTGTTCATGCGTTCCATATCTAAGCAAAAAATTAACCGGTACTATGAATCCTGCGTCATATACAGCTTCGCCCGAAAATACACAAAATCCCTTCTCTGCAACTTCCTGTATAACAAGCTCCAGTTCAGACTCCATTCTTCGGATAAAAGGTAAAAAATGATGTGATATAAGCTCTTTTATTTCCTTAATCGAATTTTCGTATGATTCTTCCCCGTAAAAATCCCACCATGAAAGAAAATCTTGATTCTGGTTTGAATGGGGAATTCCCTTAGACCAAAAGCACTCTTTTCCTTCCTTGTCGAAAATAGAGAAACTTAATATAGCTTGCACCCTTTCTCCCGCTTGATTATTACGGTTAAGCTGAGTTGATATAGAAAATGTAAAATCAGAGCGCTTACGAATTTCCAGCTTGCTTTTGTAGAAACGAAAGCCATCCGGCTTCATAAGCTCGGCGAGCTCTGCCATAGCACAGGCAATGATTTCCTTTGGTGATGTATCAGTCTTAATATCCATAGCTTTATTCCTTAGGCATGCTTCTTATGTAAATTTTACTAACTAGTAATTTACCGTTATTTTCCTCGATGCTTATCTGCCCTGTTACATTTATTCTTTCTCCACTAGTCTTTTCCTTCAAAATCATCTTGAATTCGTAGCTTCCACTCACATTATCCTCATCGTTTGACTTGGTAAGCTCTATGTCAGTAGGCTGATATGCCATCCCATCTTCTGCGCACTTCTTATCGTACTTTATAGGATTTCTGCTTGACATCATATCATCAAGGCATTCCTTGCTTGCCATTTCCTCAAAAGCCTTGTAATACTTTTTCTGATCCTTGTCCTTAACAAAGTCAGTATAGCGGTTTTCGTAGTCTGTCTCAAAGAAAACCTGACAAAACTTAGTCATTAATTTCTTGCCTTCTGCTGGATCTGTAGCTTTTTTGCTTCCACAACCCGCACATAGCACTAGAGAAAGCAATACGATTAAGCAAAAGAGTTTTTTCATGGCTACCTCCAATCATAAAACTAAAGCTTAGCTACTATATCCTGCCCGCACTTCATGCCTGTGTCCCATGCGTGCTGCAGGTTAAATCCTCCGCATGCTCCATCAAAGTCCACAATTTCACCTGTAAAGTATAGTCCTTTTAGTTTCTTAGACTCCATGGTATCAGGGTCAAATTCGCTCTGATTTACCCCGCCTCTTGTCACCTGTGCTTTGTCCCAGTCGCAGAGCCCTGCTATACCAAAGCTGGTGCATTTAAGTGCGTTTGCAAGGCCTCCACAGCCATCATATATTGCATTTATGTAGCTTGCAAGCTGTGGCTTAAGTATCGAGCAAAGGCTACCCTGTGAGCGCTCCAAAAATCCCTCTACTTGCTTTTCATCAAACTCAGGCAGGAAGTCGAGTTTGATGCTGTAATCTGAAAATCTGCCCTTTAGGACATCTTCATAGTCTATGAATCTTGTCATATTGAATATGCAGATTCCCGATAGTCCATAGTCAGTAAACTGAACTTCACCTGCTTCCTGCGCGAGCAGATTGCTGCGGCGGGTGAGGCTGACAAGCGCTTTCTGCCTCACCCCGGAGAGACCGAGCTTTTTCATGTTTTGCTCGGTCTTTATGCCGCAGAGCGCCGGAACCGGCTCGCGCACTGCGTGCGCGAGCTGCTTTGCCAGGGCAAAGCCATCGCCGCGGGTCCCGAGCTGCGGCGCTGCGGTTCCGCCGCAGGCTAAGACAAGACGCCTTGCTTTGATGCTAAAATTCTTGGGCTTTTGTTCCTTGGGAACTTGCTTTGATTTGCCCCCTTTGCCCTTTGATTTTACACTAGGTGCGTCCTGTCTTGCTGCGGCTATAAAAACGCCCTTGGCGTATTTGACAGATGTCAGTCTGCACGAAAGCAGCCAGTCCGCAGACTCAAGTTTACTTGTCAGCGCCTCTACAACATCTGGCGCATATTCTGAATAGGGATAAATTCTTCCCTCTTCATCGCTCTTTGTCAATACTCCCAGATATTCAAAAAAGGCTGAAGCAATGCTCCAGCCCTCGCTTTTAATATTCGATAGATTGCATTTTCCGTTTCCGGAAGCCGCAATCTTTCTGCCAGGTCTGTCCTTGGCATCGACTATGAGAAGCTTGCAATCAGGCTTTTCTCTTAGGATTACATTGGCCGCCATAAGACCAGATGCACCTGCGCCCACAATGCAAACATCATAAAGCTCTTTTTCTATATCGGGATTAAATTTAAAATCCAATCTCTTCTCCTATATTACAATCAGTGTTCCGAAGGGACTATGATTAGCTCAACCTCCTTATCAAGCTTAGCTCTAAGCTCTGAAAGAAAGTTGCTAGCATTATCGACAGCTTCTCCTGATGCACCTACTACCATCTTTGTAATCTCGTTATCCTTTGCAAGTGAACAAAGGGTAAAAATCGTATCATCTGATTTTAGTACAGTCAGGTCAGCTCCTACCTCCCTCGCCTTTTCGTATAGAAATTCTAAGGCTTTGTTTTCCTCGGAATCACCTAAAAAATTATAATCTGAGCCCGTTACATGTATTATATGTATCGTATCATCGCTACCCATCAGCGTCTTGCCATAGTCAATAAGGCGCTGGCATGTACGCTGCTTAGTTACGCAAACCATTATATTTTCCATATGTTCCTCTTTTACAAAACTATTATTTATACAAATATAGCAGCCTATTTTGTTAGTTTGTCAAAGGCTTCTTGATATTTGGATATAGTTTTGTCTATGACATCCTGAGGAAGAAGATAATCGCTATCTGGATTTGCCTTTAGCCAGTCACGAACGAACTGTTTGTCGAATGAAGGCTGTGATTTTCCTGCCTCGTAGCCCTCTGCCGGCCAGAAACGTGAGCTATCTGGTGTGAGCATCTCATCACCGATTACAATGTTTCCGTCCTCATCTACACCGAATTCAAACTTGGTATCTGCGATGATTATTCCGCGCTCAAGAGCATAATCTGCGCACTTTCTGTAAAGTGCAATAGTGCAGTCCTTAATTTTCTCAGCGTACTCTCTTCCGTGTCCAGGGAATTCGCGTTCGATTACATCTATGCTCTGCTCGAAGGATATATTCTCGTCGTGATCTCCGATTTCTGCCTTGGTGCTAGGTGTGTAAATAGGCTCGCTTAGCTTCTGTGACTCCTTGAGTCCTTCCTCTAGCTTAATACCGCAAACCTCGCCTGTCTTCTGATAGCTGCTCCAGCCACTACCTGTGATATATCCCCTTACGATGCACTCTACAGGAAGCATATTAAGCTTCTTACACATCATAGATCTTCCCTCAAATTTTTCATTTTGGAAGAACTCTGGCATATCCTTGGTATCAACTGAAAGCATATGGTTTGGAACTATGTCCTTTGTCAGGTCGAACCAGAACTTTGACATCTTAGTCAAAACTTCTCCCTTGCCAACGATGAGGTTCTTTAGAATCACATCAAAAGCTGATATTCTATCGCTTGCGACCAAAATCAGACTGTCACCAATATCGTAAATCTCGCGTACCTTACCCTCTTTAACAGGCTTAAACTCCTTCATAAAAATCTTTCGCACTCCTTATTTTATCTTGTACTACTCTGCTAAAGCAGCATCTAAAGCTTTCTTAGTTGCTGCCTCAATTATCTCATAGGAATCCCCAGGCGATGCTTCAAATAGCTTCTCATCTCCAATGTAATATGTTGGCACACGATAGTAGTCTAAAGTCGCGATTCTATCCGGATTTTCTCCTTCCTCAACCGCATCTATCTCTACCTTCTTGTACTCCTCATTAGTGCTTAAAAGCGCATCGAAAGCCTTCATAGCTTTCATACAATATGGGCATCCTTTTAAATATATAAATGTCAACTTTTTCATAACATACCTCCTTTTTATTATCTAAATTTTACCACATTTAAGCTTTTTTCTCAATCCTAAAGTCAAATTTCACATAAGCACTTAACACCATCTTTGGCATCAAAGCGAGAATAAGCATAAAAAATAGCAGGCATGCGCGAGCATACCTGCCACCTACTTCAAACCAAAACCCTAGTTGTGTATCAATAGTTTCAGATTCTCTTTCAATCATATCCTGTAATCTAAACTGTTTGCACACCTTCATTATAGTTTCATCATCATCTATTTTTTTAAGTTGCTATAGCAAATATTTTCTCTTATCGTAGTAAGCATAATTTTGTATCCTCAAATTTTTACCACTCCATCGCTTTTATTTCCGCTAAATGCACTCATTTTCAAAATCAGAAGAGATATTATAAGCAATATAATCGTCTGAACTACCAGCCCCTTATATCTAAATGCTATTATAAAGATACTCCATATACTCATCAAATCGTGAATAGCATGAATGAGCACCATACACCATATACTTCCTGATTTTTTGTAAAAATATGCAAACCATATCGAAAAAAAGATTTCTGTTACTATTCTAGTGCTATATACTATCGAAAGATACTCCCTCGATGTATACCCAAATGCTTTTACCGATTCTGGCAATTCCATAAAATATTCATTATTAAAATGCCACACTGCCCAAATTATTCCAAGTAAGACTACTCCTCCTATTTCTCCAAATTTCTTTTGCAATCTTGGTTGCAGAAAAAATCTCCATCCATATTCTTCTCCAAATATCATATAAATACTAATAGGGTTAAGTACATGTATCGGTATATAAATTAGCCTTGTTTTGTATAATGTAAATATCTCTACTATTGCATCTGCAAATATTACTCTGGAGTTAATGTAATCTCCATTGTAAAACACTGTCTTAAACTGTTCTGTATACGAACATAGAAAATAGAAAACAAAAAATGTGCTTGTTATTGCAAAGGAAATTAAAATTATATAGGCAAGCAGCCATTTTATAGTTTTTTTGATATTTCCTCCTCTCAGACCCCATATTTCAGCATTTTTTTTATCCTCAAGTAACATTGAAATTAAAAAAATACTTCCTGAAATACCCATGCATAACCATGGGCTTACACTTGAAATTATCCCTAAACTTATTAAAATTATTGTGATACCACTGCAACCTATGTAATAATTAAAACAGTTTGGAATACATGTTTTATCTTTCAGCTTTATTGTAATCATTGCTGCCATAGCAGGTGTAAGAGTCTGAACAGGATTAATTTGAAAATTTTTTCCTATATGCTTAAAATACGCTGCCACCAGTGTTAATACAAATACCATTATAAATAATAGTAAAAGGAAAAGCCTCACATCATCAACTTTCGAAATATTTTTTTTTAAATTCCGATAAGACTGACTAGCTCTGTCTTTAGTTTTTGGATTCTGCATTTCTTCTATGTCCTACTTTTCTATTATGATATTTTATTTACCAATAATTTTATCTAAATATAGTTTAAAATCTATTTCTCACATCTTTTTATATTGTTAAAACTCAAAAACATCTCTATATAGATAATAATTCGGAGCAGAAAAATTATTTATTTTACTTTTAACGCAACTTTAATACGAGACTTATGAAAGCATATTTGTCATTAGCATCTCATTTGAACAGGGTTTCCATTCTTTAAATGGCACGATGGCGCTGGTCGATTTTTCGTCGGTGTCTGACAAGTTTCTATATCCTATTGTTTAGTAATTAAAGATTTCCTAACAAAAATAATCAATACATCCATATCTATTAGAATAATCTTATATGTCTTAATTATATCACAATATTGTAGAACTTCAATACCTAATATTACGGATTAAATTTGTCTATAAATTCAATAAACATTATCCCAATGTCGAAGATGTTTGCTGATGAGTTTATTAGTGACACGAAAAATAGGGCACTCTAAATTATCGTGTGGGTGCAAAAAATCCCTCCATAGGATATGATTGATTTG
>ERZ772925.64-NODE-64-length-24857-cov-7.25018_pt1 | contig 24857 bp, 20 predicted proteins | sample MGYA00511687_ERZ772925 | MGnify/ENA primary metagenome ERZ772925 (study PRJEB29015, sample SAMEA2738087) | human oral metagenome | biome: human oral; feature: human-associated habitat; material: saliva | place: China | collected 2227 ...
CTAAACCCCCGCCGCATCCTCACTTGCGAGGATGCGGCGGGGTTTTTCTTAATAGATGTTCGCCGCCTTCTGGCGAATCCGGCGGGCGGTATGCCGTGCGGCCGGGACCTTTAAACCGCCCGGTCTGCCGCCTGCCTGCGGGTGGGCCTTAGATAGTGCTCTGTAGCCCTGATCCCTTAGCCGACGAACATGGAGGCGTTAGCCTGCTCGGTGTCTGCGTAGTTCACGCCTGCGCGGGTGAGCGCCTCGTTGATCTGGGTGATGGATGCTTCGACCTGGCGCTGGGTTGCGTGCCACTGGTCCAGCACGCCCTGGAAGTTAGTGGATGCGGAGCCGGTCCAGGAGCTCTGCAGATCGTGCAGGGATGCGGTCATACCGTTGACGTCTGCGGTGATGGATGCGACGTAGGATCGTGCCTGTGCGCTCTTGGCTGCGATGACTTCGGAATCGACATTGAACTGTGCCATGGTTTTTCTCCTTTGAGATATGTGAGATGGGCGGGGCGGTTGCCCCATGGTGGCGCTTGGGGTGTGGATCTCTGGAAGGGTTGAGTTCCTGACCGGAAGCTTGTTATCACTATATCTTTCAAAATGCATCAAATGAGCTAAAAAACCATGATTCATTAAATCTGTGGATAAACCCGCCAGATTCACTCCGGCATCTCGAAAAAATCGAAAACCCTCCCGAAAATGACGCCGCCATGACGCGCCGCGGCGAGTTATCGTCCCGCCTCCTAACCCCGCCTCCTAACTCCACCTGCAGGGCACAGCAAAACCCCCGAACCGTAGAACACTCAAGTTTTACAATCCGGGGGTTTATGCCTCAGTGTTACTTCATCAGCTGATCGTCCGAGACGGGCGGCGGATAGAACGGCAAAGAAATCACGAAGGTAGCACCGCCACCATCGGTCTCTTCAATATGAATCCTGCCATCATGCTGCTCAATAATTGCGGCCACAATGGACAGGCCCAGGCCCGTACCGCCGGTCTCACGCGAACGCGAAGCGTCGGTGCGGTAGAAACGCTCGAACACGCGCTCGCGGTCCTCGCCGTGAATACCGGGGCCGTGGTCGCGCACCTCCAGCACGGACAGCGGGAAGCCGGGAACCTCTTCGCGCACGCCCACCGCAATCTCCAGGGGAGAGCCGTCGGGGGTGTAACGCATGGCGTTGGTCAGCAGGTTCGCCACGACCTGACGCATGCGTGATTCGTCGCCGAGCACGGTTGCGGAGGTCGGCGCCACCTCTTCGTTCAGACCCACCAGGGACACCGCACGATCGGGCGCCGTAGCGTAGGCGTCGTTACTAGCGTCCACCGCCAGGTTGAACAGGTCGAAGGGCGCCAGCTTGGATTCGCGGCGCTCATCAATACGTGCCAGGGTCAGCAGGTCTTCCACGAGCTGGCCCATACGCTTGGACTCCGATTCGATGCGGCTCATCGCGGTAGCGACAGCCTCATCGGTCGGTAGCGCGCCCTGACGGTACAGCTCCGAGTAGCCTCGAATACTGACCAGCGGGGTGCGCAGCTCATGCGAAGCGTCACCCACAAAGCGGCGCATTTTCGCCTCGCTCTTCTCACGGGCTTTGAAGAGCATTTCAATCTGGGTGAGCATCGTGTTCAGCGAAACCGCGAGGTTACCAATCTCGTTGCTGGGGTTGTAGTCCTCAATACGCTGAGAGAGGTCACCGGCAGCGATCTTGGCGGCGGTCTGCTCCACGCGAGCCAGCGGCTCGAAGGTGCGGGTCACAATCACCCAGGTCATCGCAATCGCGGAGGCGAGAGTCGCCAGACCAAACGCGAAGGTCAGCACGCCCACGAGGGCGACCACCTGGTTCGTTTGTTTCAGCGGCATGGCAATGATTAGGGATGCCGCCTCCGGCAAGCCTGAAGAGTCGTTGGCTTCAATGGGCACGGCGAGCACACGCCAATCGGAGGAGCTGCCCACCGAGTTGACGGTGACCGCCTCCTCGTTTTGCTTGCGAACCTTCTCTTCGGTCCAGCCTTGCAGTGCCGGCTCGCTGAACTGTTCGCTGTCCTCGGACTTGAGCGAGTACAGTACGTTGCCGTCCTTATCGAGCAGGTACAGGCGGTAGGTGCTCAGGGATTGTTCCTGATTGCCGGAGGGGCGCACGGTCGCCAGCTGCACGAGTGAGGGGGCACTGTTCTTCATCTCTTCGTCCAGCTGGTGCACCATCTGGGCGCGCAGAGCGGAAATCGCCACCAGGCTCGTCACCGCAATGGAGAGGGCGATGAGCATGGAGGTGATGAGCACCAGCTGGGTGCGAAGGGAAAGAGACTGGGGGATCCGGTCGAGGGGTTTGAGCGCCACGTTAGCCTCGAGAACCGCGAATCATGTAGCCCACACCGCGCTTGGTGTGGATGAGCGGCTCGTGGTTTTCACGGTTGTTGTCGATCTTGCGGCGCAGGTAGGAAATGTAGGACTCAACGATGGAGGAGTCGCCGTTGAAGTCGTACTCCCACACGTGGTCGAGAATCTGTGCCTTGGACAGCACGCGGTTGGCGTTGAGCATCAGGTAGTGCAGCAGGTTGAACTCGGTGGGGGAGAGGTCAATCTCTTCGTCACCGAGGAACACTTCGTGGGTGTCCACGTTCAGGGTGAGGGCGTCAACGCGCAGTACGGCGTCGTCCTCTTCCTGAATGCTGCGGCTACGGCGCAGAATGGCGCGGATGCGGGCGATCACCTCGTCGAGGGAGAAGGGCTTGGTGACGTAGTCGTCGCCGCCGGCACCCAGACCGGTCACCTTGTCCTCGGTGGCGTCCTTTGCGGTCAGGAAGAGCACGGGGGTGGTGGTGCCGTTTTCGCGCAGGCGGCGGGTCACCTCGAAGCCGTCCATGCCGGGCATCATGACGTCCAGGACAATGAGGTCGGGGTTTTCGGCGTGTGCCTTTTCGAGGGCTTCGCGGCCGTTGCCGGCGGTAACTACTTCAAAACCGGCAAAACGCAGGGAGGTGGCGAGCAGTTCAAGAATGTTGAACTCGTCATCGACGACTAGGAGTTTTGCTTCAGCAGACATACTCTATCTTTCTCTCTGAATGGCAGGCTGTACTTGATAAGTGAATGATGTGTGTGAGCTTGCGGCTCAAATCTTTATGCCTTGTTGCGGCGCATGACCGATAGGATCAGTGCGGCCATGAGTGCAATAAAGGCGACGGGTAGGAGGACCAGCGGAATCTGGCTCATGAGGGCGGGCGGCGTTGCCCCAACCCACTTCATCACGAGCATGGCAACTCCGGTGAGCAGACAAAGCAGGGCGAGAATCGCGCCGCCTGCACCGAGCCAGCGGATGGCTCCGGCATAGGGCAGGGATGCAGGGGTCTGCTCTGCAGCGTTGTGCTTATCCTGTGCGGGTTCATTACTCATGGATTTAACGGTATCAGCTCACACACAGCTGTTAATGAGCGAAGCCCCAGATTTAGCGGTTTGAGACTCAAATTCACAGCGTATGTGAAGCTTGGGGGAGCGGCCGCGGTGTTTGCGCACGCGAGATGCTTTAATAGGGGTATGTCTGAACAGGTTATTGAACTGCTCCCCGAAACTACGCCCGCTACTGACGCGCCCGCAGAGTCCGTTGTGCCTTCTGCCGCACCTGAGAGCACCGATGAGGGTAGCGCTGTACCTGCTGAGACTCAGCCCTCCGTGAACGCTGAAGAGACTGTAGCGGCTGATGCGCCCGCTGAGGAATCCACCTCCGCGGAATCCGCAGCCGAAGAAGCTGAACAGAACGAAGACTCCACCCCCGACCCCTTCACCCCGCTGGACGAAGAGGTGGGTACCCCCTCCCTGGGCGTTCCGCACAAGCTGCGCCGCACCTCCAAGGTGGATGAGATTCTTGCCGCCGCTAAGGATGTGGCACTGCAGGGTGTTCAGGAAATCGCCCCGGCACACGCTATCGGCCTGGTGCACCACGTGCGCGCCGAGGAAGAGCGTCTGAGCACTCACCTCTTTGAGTGCACTCTGCCCGGTTACCGCGGCTGGTTCTGGTTTGCGACCCTCTCGCGTGCGCCTCGCTCCCGCGTGGCTACGATTTGCGAGGTTGGCCTGCTGCCCGGTGACGACGCGCTGATCGCGCCGGATTGGGTACCGTGGGCTGACCGCGTTCGCCCCGAAGACCTGGAAGAGAACGCCGCGCAGGAGAACGCAGAGTCTGCTGAAGCCATTGAGGCAGAGGAATCTGCTGAGCCCGTAGAGAACGAATCTGCTGTGGAAGAAATTGCAGAGGCTGAGTCCGCAGAGTAGAGCCTACTATTCACTCCTCTTAATAAGGGGCGGGTTAGCAAAATGCATATATAAGGTGTTGTATTGAGTCGTCCAACGGTTATTGTTGGGCGACTCAATGACTTAAGCCGTGGCAAAAGCCGCTGAAAAAGTACATAATAGATTATTGAATTAAGTAACGACTTAGGCAGTGCTATCTAAGCACTGTTGCAGTGATAGCTGGGAGAGATATATGACAGACCTCATCGATACCACAGAGATGTATTTGCGCACCATCCTCGAACTGGAGGAAGAGGGCATCGTCCCCATGCGTGCGCGCATCGCTGAACGACTCGAGCACTCCGGCCCGACCGTTTCCCAGACCGTGGCACGCATGGAGAACCATGGCCTGCTCACCGTTGAGCCGGACCGCCACCTCGAACTGACTGAGGAAGGCCGCCACAAGGCGATCGAGGTCATGCGTAAGCACCGCCTGGCTGAGCGCCTGCTCTCCGATATTATTGGCCTGGAGCTTGAGTACGTGCACGAAGAGGCATGCCGCTGGGAGCACGTCATGAGTGACAAGGTGGAGAAGCGTATCCTGGAGATGCTCAAGGACCCCAAGTTCTCCCCGTACGGTAACGCTATCCCCGGCCTGGAGGACCTGGGCCACGTGAGCGAGAAGAACGACGAGCGCACCGTGCCCATGTCCCTGGCTGCGCGCGACTCCGGCCCCGAGGATCGTTTCACCATTTCTCGCTTCCCCGAGTCCATTCAGACTGACGTTGAGTTGCTGAAGCTGCTGGCTGACGCTGGTATTGTCTACGGCGCTTCGGTGTCCGTGATTGCTGGCCAGAACGATGACGTGATTGTTCACGCCGATGGCGAAGAGGACACCCTCTCCCTGGATATGGACGTGGCAAACGCAATTGTGGTCAAGCGCGGTGGCAGCCTCTAAGCTCCAGTTTTGAGAGTCTACTAACCCGCTTCACGCTTTAAACGGTGGCATCGCCTTCTTACTTGAGGAGGCGGTGCCACCGTTTTTGTGTCGTGGACTCCCCGAGAACCGGCACTGTCTTAGATAGTGGACGATTTTGATCAATAATCGGTGGAAAACGCCATATATAAGGGAAGAATCGGGCAAAAGCGGAGGAATGAGGCGTATTCGGGCTGCACAAGGTGGATTAAGCGGTGTGTATCAGTGGTGCAGGCTGCCCTCACGTGAGCGAGCATATACTCCTCCCTCAACTTTTTGGCAACTGCGCTAGAGTGCATTTTTCGTGTTTTTCGCTTAAATCTGAGGTTGAAATTGAGCGAAACGCCGGATTCTGAGTGAATTATGGGAGCAAAACCTTAAGAGACGAGGCTCATTCTTAAGAGTTTTGAACCATGTCCTTAAGGGGTGCTGGTGCATTAAAAGCGAATGTGCATCCTTGTGAAATGCCTAGTCAAACGCCTTAAATTGATTAAGCTCCCACAACTAAACGATGCTCTAGCCGTTCAGGCTCGCTCCGTTCCGCCGGGGGTGAAAGCTCAAAATTTAAGCCCGAATGAAGTGACAACTGGGAGTTTTCTGTGTATTCTCATTTCTGTGCCCAAATCCTAATCGTAAGAGGGCACCGTCGAAGCGGTTCCGCTGAGTTCTGCCAACGCTTCGATGAACGTCTACCCAATATGGCAGAAGCGGGGGACCCAATCCCCAAGCTGGGATACGGCTTCTCAATTGAGAAGCCTCGGGGCTAAGTCACTTCGGTGGCCGAGCGAATCCATGCTCGAGCCCGACAGCTCACCTCGTCAGGCAATGGAGGAATTACTAATGGCTAAGAAGATCGTACGTACCGCAGGTGCAACCCTCGCAGCAGGCGCAATCCTGCTCGGCTCGACCGTTCCCGCGAACGCATTTGCACAGATCCCCGCTGCTGCTGATCTGTCCTACGACTACACCAACTACGAGTTCGACTACACCAGCTACAACACCCCCGCAACCACCTACGTTGCACCCCAGGCTCAGGCACAGCAGACCTACGTTGCTCCCGCAGCAGCCGAGGCTCCCGCTGCACCCGCAGTTGAGACCACCTACGTAGCACCCCAGGCTGAGACCCAGCAGGCTTACGTTGCACCCGTTGCAGCTCCGGCACCCGCTGCACCCGCAGCTTCCTCCGGTAACGCATCCCGCGACGCAATCGTTGCAACCGCAATGAGCGGCCTGGGTGGCGCATACGTTTGGGGCGGCAAGACCTTCGGTGCATGGGACTGCTCCGGCTTCACCTCTTGGGTTTTCGCTCAGCACGGCATCAAGCTGACCGCTTTCACCTACGCAATGAAGAACGAGCTGCGCCCGACCTCTAACCCCCAGCCCGGCGACATCGTCTTCCAGAACGGCTACAGCCACGTTGGTATCTACCTGGGCGACGGCAAGATGATCTCCGCTCTGAACCCCACCAACGGTACCCTGGTGCACCCCACCTCCTGGATGTCCGTCGACGGCTACTACACCGCTCTCTAAGCCTTAGCGCATAGAAGCTGGGTCTAGCCCAACATACTTCAAAAAGGCGCCTACCCCGCACGGGGTGGGCGCCTTTTGCGTGCCGAGATGTGTGTACCCGGGAGATTCCACGAAAAACCGCCGAGAGTGCACCTTAGCGTGGGTGCATTCTCGGCGGTATGTGTTTGAGGTGTATGCGGCTAGGACGCCAGAGCCTGCAGAAGCCTCTGCGGGTTACGCCCCCACTCGCTGAGCTCAGCACGCAGATTAGCCCGCGCGGGCTCCTCCCAGAGCTTGAGAGCCTCTTCGGAGAGGAAGATGCGCTCGCGACCCAGAATGGAACGTAGGAAGGTCGTACGGCCGGTACGGAAGGCCTCATTGTCAAAGTGGGAGTATTCACTGCGCACCCCGCGCAGGTAGCGGCGATAGCGTGCCGAATCAGCCGCCAGGATAGCCATATCGGCATCGAGGAACAACTGAATATCCGTCGGTTCATAGCCCGCCGGTAGGTCGGCAGACTCGGGAAGCTCGTGGGTTGCCGTGGCATGCACCAGAAGGCTCACCATCTGCTGCTCCTGCTCGGTGAGCAAGCCCGCGGTAACCAGCGGCTTTAGGGAGGCGCTCGCCAGCTGCTCGCTACGGCGCTCATCCTCACCCGGTGCGCCCTCATAGACCGCGTCGTGGAACCACGCCGCCAGAATCAGCGCCAGGGGAGTAGAACCCTGCGCGCGATGCGTGTAGAGGTGGTCCAGGTCGGAGAGCATCTGCGAAAGGTGTCCGCTGTGGTGGTAGGCGCGGTGCGGATGCTCCCACGCCTGCAGCAGGCTCTCACCCAGTTCAGCCACCTGCGCCGTGAGTTGAGCCCGCAGCTCGGCAGGAGCCTCCACGAGCTTGAAGCGGGGTGTAAACGCCGCCTCCCAGGCGCGAAGCAGACGCGGGCGAATCTTCTCGGGGCGCTCCTTCAGCGGAATCCGTAGACCGCTTGCAATGAGCGTGCGAGTCAGCTGTGCGCCGCTGAGCTCCTTCGCGCCCGCCCGTACTAGGCCCTCGTAGAGGTGCGCCGGAACATCGTAGTGGTCGCGGTCGAAGGCGCGCTCACTGATGCCCGCCGCTGCGGCGAACTCGTGCAGTTCCGCCAGGGACACATCGGAGATGAGGTGTGAGAAGACGGTGCCGTGTGCGGGCCAGGTGGGCGGGTCAATGTAGATGCTCATTCGTACATTGTAGGAGCGGTTCTGCCGCCGGGTGTGGGTGTCTTCAGGTGGTGAACACATGTGGTGAACACGGGGTGGTGAACAGGACTTGGACGCGGTATGAGCGTGGGGCGACTATCGGTGGATACCGACGGCTTGTCGTGGGCTGTGCTGACCGGAGGTGCGGGGTGCTTTATACTAGGTTAGGTACGCCCTCGTAGCTCAGGGGATAGAGCACTTCTCTCCTAAAGAAGGTGTCGGACGTTCGAATCGTCTCGGGGGCACACAGAACCGGCATTCACGCCGGTGCGAGAAACCGCCCGTCGCTTGCATTAGCAGGCGCGGGCGGTTTCGCTGTCCTAGCGTAGCGTGAATATGCTATCTAGCAATCGTATGGGGAACACATTAAAGTTTGGCAAGGTCTATCTTGCCCAGCTGCAGAATTTTTTGGCGAGTTACCTCATCAGCCATAAGCTCAGCAATATTGTGCGGAACAACCTGCCAAGAAACACCCCAGCAATCTACACACCAGCCGCAACGCTCTGCCTCAGGTATAGCCGAGAGTTGCTCCCAATAGTAATCAATCTCCTCCTGAGTGCGGCACGAAAGAACTACTGAAACTCCGGGTGTGAACGTGAAATCGTGAAAAGCGCCGGAATCTGCTGCCGCCATCCAGGTGCCGTGCAGGTTGAAGTCGGTGAACATCACTGCATCTGCCTCAAAGGGGCTATTTTCTGGATAGTAGTACAGGGTGCCGCGGCGAGCATCATCAAAAAGGGAAATCCAGCGGTTGGTGGCTTCCTCTGCATTGCCGTGGTTTGTACCGCCAAACATGAAAGAGGGCACGACGAAGGGCCGCGGGTCGCCTTCGGGGTTGGTAAGCATCAGCTGCCAGGTCATACCGAAACGATCACGCACCCAGGCGTAGCGCGGGGAGAAAGGATACTCACCCAGTTCCATCAGCACACCGCCGGTACTTAGCTCGTTGTAGAGTTCATCGAGGTATGCTCGCGCCTGCGCCTCACCGTCGAAGAGGAGCGGGTCAAAGTTTAGGATGCAACTGATGGACTGGTTCGGGACGTATTGGTCATCACCGTTAATGAGTGAGAGCTGGAAGCCGTGGATGCTTAGAGTCGTCGTGAGTCCGGGCACCTGTTCCATGATGGAAGCATCGCGAAAAACCCTGGTATAGAACTGCGCGGCTTCGTCGGCTGAGCCATCGCACCATAGGGCTATTGAGAGGCTCGGAGGTAAGGTCTGGGTCATGCGGTCATCCTAACATGACTATTCTGTACCACCGGTGTGCCGTGTACCACCGGTGTGCCGTTGCCGATTTAGGACGTGCGGCGGATGACCGAACGGGTGGGAGCCGCGCAGCAAATGCGGTAGCATGGAATATCGAACGTGTATTCTAGGCAGCGAGGTAGATGATGAGCGACAAGCCCGAACAGCAGAAGCAGCCCTTCACCGAACAGGACGGCCTGTTCGCCGCCGAACTCGTCACCCCCGCAGCACCGGTAGACTCCGCGCTGATTGACCCTGCGCCGGTGGACGAGCCGCCCTTCGACCCCTACTACGACGTACCCCCTGCCGAGGACGACTACTACGCCCCTCCCATGGACGCTCCGATGATGGAGGCGGCGATGATGGAGGCACCCGCCGCCCTGCCCACCGGCATGCCCGCCTACAGTGCCCCTGCCACCAGCGCGCCCGTTCCTGAATCCGGCGCACCCGCAGCCTTCACCGCCGCAGACCCGCTCGGGGACTTCATGCCGCCCGCCTACCGCGTCGGCGGCTACGGCGAGGACTTCGACCCCGCCGACCCCTACAGCGAACGCACCCACAGCCTCAACGCTGTGGACCCCGCATCCCTCACCGCCGGGCTCAACGAACGCCAGGAAGAGGCCGTGCTGCACTCCGGCTCGCCCCTACTCATCGTCGCGGGCGCCGGCTCCGGCAAGACCCGCGTGCTCACCCACCGCATCGCGTACCTGCTCGCAACCCACCGCGCGACCCCGGGCCAGATTCTCGCCATCACCTTCACCAACAAGGCTGCCGCCGAAATGCGTGAACGTATTGAGGCGCTGGTCGGCCCGCGCGCCAAGCACATGTGGATTTCTACTTTCCACAGCTTCTGCGTGCGCGTGCTACGCCGTGAGGCCGCCGCGCTGGGTCTGAAGTCTACCTTCACCATCTACGATTCGACTGACTCGCAGCGCCTGCTGAGCCTCATCATTAAAGAGCTCAACCTGGACACCAAGAAGTTCACCGCCAAGGCCGTGGGCAACCGCATCTCCGCGCTGAAGAACGAGCTGGTCAACGCCGAGGCATACGCATCCCGCGTGGCGAGCGATAACCCGTACGAGAAGACCATCGCGCAGATTTACACCGTCTACACGCAGCGTCTGCGCGCCGCCAACTCCCTCGACTTTGACGACCTGATTGGCCGCACCGTCTTTTTGCTCAAGAAGTTCCCCGAAATCGCGAACTACTACCGCCGCAAGTTCCGCCACATCCTTGTGGACGAGTACCAGGACACCAACCACGCCCAGTACCAGCTGGTGCGTGAACTGGTCGGCGCCCACGCGAAGGCACCGGCTGACCGCAGCCCCTACCCGGACGCCGTGCCCCCCGCCGAGCTGACCGTGGTGGGTGACTCCGACCAGTCCATCTACGCCTTCCGCGGCGCGGATATCCGCAATATCACGGACTTCGAGAAGGACTACCCGAACGCCCACACGATTCTGCTGGAACAGAACTACCGTTCCACGCAGAATATCCTCTCCGCGGCGAACGCGGTCATTGAACGCAACCCCGACCGTCGCCCCAAGAAGCTGTGGACCGCCTCCGGTGCGGGCGCGAAGATTATTGGTTACGTCGCCGAATCTGAACACGCCGAGGCACGCTACATCACCCGCGAAATTGACCGCCTTGCCGATGAGCACGGCGTGCAGCCCGGTGACGTCGCCATCTTCTACCGCACCAACGCGCAGTCCCGAACCCTCGAGGACATGCTCATGCGTGCCGGCCTGCCCTACCGTGTGGTCGGTGGTACCCGCTTCTACGAGCGTAAGGAAATCAAGGACGCCCTGGCGTACCTGCGCGCCCTGAGCAACCCCGATGACGACGTGAACGTGCGCCGCATCCTGAACGAGCCCAAGCGCGGTATCGGCGCCAAGTCTGAGTCCGTGGTGGCGGAGTACGCGAGTGCGAACCGCATCTCCTTCTACGCCGCCGCACGCCAGGCCGCCGACATCCCCGGCCTGGGTGCCGCCGCCGTGAAGAAGTACGCCGAGTTCGTGCGCCTCATGGACGACCTGGCGCAGATTGCCCGCACCGAACCCGCCGCAACCTGCCTGGAGGCGGTCCTGGAGCAGACCGGGTACCTGGCGGCTCTGCGCGCCTCCAAGGACATTCAGGATGAATCGCGCGTGGAAAACCTCTCCGAGCTGCTCGACGCCATGGTCGAGTTCGAGACCGAGAACCCCGGCGCCGACCTGGAGCAGTTCCTCGAACACGTGGCCCTGGTTGCTGACGCCGACTCGATCCCGAACCGTCCCGCCAGCGCGGAGGGTGAGAACGCCTCCGCCGCACAGATTGCCGCCGAAGCAGCTGAGGCGAAGGCACAGGGCATGGTCACCCTCATGACCCTGCACACCGCCAAGGGCCTGGAGTTCCCCGTGGTGTTCTTGACCGGCATGGAGCACGGCCTGTTCCCGCACCAGCGTGCCCTGACCGATGAGAAGGAAATGAGCGAGGAACGCCGCCTGGCGTACGTGGGTCTGACCCGCGCCATGGAGCGCCTGTACCTGACCCGCTCGGAGACTCGCACCATGTGGGGTAAGAGCCAGTTCAACCCGCCCTCACCCTTCCTGGAAGAGATTCCGGAGGAGCTCATCGAGTGGAAGCGCACCGCCGGTTTCTCGGGCTTTGGCGCCTCCGGCATGGGGGCCTACGGCGCTCGCGGCGGTGGCTCTTATGGTGGCGGCTATTCGGGCGGTTCTTGTTCCGGCTACGGCTCCGGCGGCTACTCGGGCGGCTATAGCTCGGGTGGTTACAGCTCCGGTGGCTCGCGCGGCTCCTACGATCCCTACGAGTCCCGCCCCGCACGCCGTTCTGAGCCGTCCACCGCGGATATTAACGGCTCGGCAAGCTACGGGCTGGCGGCGGCAGCCGCCTCCTCGAAGGTGACGAACCGTTCCCGCGTGCACCAGAGCAAGGAAATCCCGACCCTGGCGGTTGGCGATACCGTGCGCCACACCAAGTTCGGTGAGGGCCGCGTGCTCGCCGTTGAGGGTAGCGGCGATAAGACCGTGGCGAAGGTTCGCTTCGGCTCCGAAGAGAAGCGCCTGCTGCTGCGTTACGCGCCGCTGGAGAAGGTGAGCTAACGCGTCGGGCGTGAGAACCTGACAACGCCGGTGGAGGGGCGGGTACCTGGGGGGCCGCCCCGCTTTCGTGGGCTGTGTCGGGCGTGTTGTCCGCCTGCTGAGAAGGGCTTCGGGGCTTGGCAGAGCACGGCGGTAAATGCCGCATTTTCGCCGGTATTTCGCGGCGGATGGGGGAGTGGCAGCTCGGGTTAGTTACCCGGTGCACACCCTTTGGGTGGAACATACCCAAAATATTTGTGAGCTGAGTCGCTAAAATCTCAGATTTGGGGCTCTGTGAGTGCGAGCTCACGCCGAATCCGATAGAGTAGAGACGAGAGAAATTCCCCGCGTCAATGATGCGTGTGCGCCGGGTGCGAGAGATACCTATCGTACGTACCGGACACACAGGGGAAGACACCTCTAATGACCAGGCCGAGTGCACCAGTACTCGGCACCACTTCGAAGAAGAAGGACACCTGTGGACCTTTTCGAATACCAGGCGCGCGAGCTCTTCGCAAAGCACGGTGTACCCGTGCTCAAGGGCATTGTTGCGACCACCCCTGAAGAAGCAAAGGCAGCAGCTGAGGAAATTGGCGGCCTGACCGTCATTAAGGCTCAGGTTAAGACCGGCGGCCGCGGTAAGGCTGGCGGCGTTAAGCTCGCAAAGTCCCCCGAAGAAGCTTACGAGCACGCTAAGGCAATTCTCGGCATGGACATCAAGGGCCACACCGTTCACCGCGTGCTGGTCGCTGACGGCGCAGACATCGCCGAAGAATACTACTTCTCCCTCCTGCTGGACCGCGCAAACCGCTCCTACCTGGCAATGTGCTCGGTAGAAGGCGGTATGGAAATTGAGCAGCTCGCTGCTGAGCGCCCCGAGGCACTGGCAAAGATCGAGGTTGACCCGCTGGTTGGCCTGGACCAGGCTAAGGCTGAGGAAATTGCTAAGGCAGCAGGTTTCTCCGCAGAACTGCAGGAGAAGGTTGTTCCCGTTCTCGTCAAGCTGGGCGAAGTCTACACCAAGGAAGACGCAACCCTGGTTGAGGTTAACCCCCTCGTTCTGACCCCCGAGGGCACCATCCTCGCCCTGGACGGCAAGGTTTCCCTGGACGACAACGCAGAATTCCGCCAGCCCGAGCACGAGGCTCTCGTGGACAAGTCCGCTGAGAACCCGCTGGAAGCTAAGGCAAAGCAGTTCGACCTGAACTACGTGAAGCTGGACGGCGAGGTCGGCATCGTTGGTAACGGTGCAGGTCTGGTTATGTCTACCCTGGACGTCGTTGCATACGCTGGTGAGAACCACGGCAACGTCAAGCCCGCAAACTTCCTTGATATTGGTGGCGGCGCATCCGCTGAGGTTATGGCTGCTGGCCTGGAAATCATTCTGGGCGACGAGCAGGTCAAGAGCGTTTTCGTGAACGTCTTCGGCGGCATCACCGCATGTGACGCAGTGGCAGACGGCATTGTGAAGGCTCTGGAGATTCTGGGCGACGCAGCAACCAAGCCCCTGGTTGTGCGCCTGGACGGCAACAATGTTGCTGAGGGTCGCCGCATCCTCTCCGAGGCGAACCACCCGCTGGTTGTTCTGGCTGAGACCATGGACTCCGGCGCTGACAAGGCAGCAGAGCTCGCTCACAAGGCGTAATCGCCAGCAAAGGATTTCAAGGAAGTAATATGTCTATCTTTGTGAACAAGGACTCCAAGGTCATCGTTCAGGGCATCACCGGTGGCGAGGGTACCAAGCACACCGCACGTATGCTCGCAGCAGGCACCAACATTGTGGGCGGCGTGAACGCTCGCAAGGCTGGCACCACCGTCACCCACAAGGCGAAGGACGGCTCCGACATCGAGCTGGACGTCTTCGGTTCCGTAGCTGAGGCTATGGAAAAGACCGGCGCGAACGTCTCCATCGTCTTCGTTCCCCCGGCCTTCACCAAGGCAGCAGTTCTCGAGGCTATCGAGGCTAAGATTGGCCTCGTCGTCGTCATCACCGAGGGTGTTCCGGTTCAGGACTCCGCAGAGTTCTGGGCAGCTGCTAAGGCATCCGTGGACGAGAACGGCAAGCAGATCACCCGCATCATCGGCCCCAACTGCCCCGGCATCATCTCCCCCGAGGAGTGCCTGGTCGGTATTATCCCGGCGAACATCACCGGCAAGGGCAAGATCGGTCTGGTCTCCAAGTCCGGTACCCTGACCTACCAGCTGATGTACGAACTGTCCGACATTGGTTTCACCACCGCTATCGGTATTGGTGGCGACCCCATCATCGGCACCACCCACATCGACGCTCTGGAAGCTTTCGAAGCTGACCCCGAGACCGAAGCAATCGTCATGATTGGTGAGATCGGTGGTGACGCTGAGGAGCGTGCTGCAGAGTACATCAAGGCAAACGTGACCAAGCCCGTCGTTGGTTACATTGCAGGCTTCACCGCTCCTGAGGGTAAGACCATGGGCCACGCAGGTGCTATTGTCTCCGGTTCCTCCGGTACCGCTCAGGCGAAGAAGGAAGCTCTGGAAGCAGCAGGCGTGAAGGTTGGTAAGACCCCCTCCGAGGCTGCAAACCTGATGCGCGAAATCTTCGCAGCGAAGTAAACAGCATAAATAATGCGGCAGATGCCGGTAGTCCATGAGGCTACCGGCATCTGTACGTTAAATCAGGTTTTTGAAAATAGTTTAGTGAGCTGAAGAGCCTGCTTTGTTATATATATCATGGTGAAAAAGATGAAAAGTCTATGTTAATAGACATATAATAATGCCCATTGAGCCTAGTCAGATTGTTATACATGTAGGCTCTATCTATATTTCATCACATCCGAGGAGAACATTCACTCATGACTCAGCCCATTTCTCGTCGCTCTGTCGCTAAGGCAGGCGTCTGGTCTGCACCTGTTATTGCGGCTTCTGCTGCTGTGCCGGCCTACGCAGCATCCTCCAGGAGCGATGATTCTGAGGAGAAGCTGACTATCCAGAGCGGCCTGTTTGTCAGCGCTCAGTACGGTGGCGGCTTTGTTGGTTACGCTTCGTCCACCAGCACCGGCCCCATTCACCCGACCACTCCTGAGGCGTACTTCGCATCTTCTTCCAAGCCCCAATCCGACCTGAACTGGGACGATAGCGCTTCCAAGCCTACCAACCGTAACCTGTTCGTCAACGGTGAGGGTACCTTTACCCCGGTTAACAACTCCCAGACTGCATCCCCCGGCTCCTACGTGGCATCTAGCGGTTTCTGGTGGTCTGTCCCGACCACTGCGCCCAAGACTGGTACCGGCTATGTTGCAGGTTCCACCGCGACCCTGTCTGCTGGTGCAACCTTTGTGACTGATGTTGAGTACACCGTGCCTGCTAATGCTCTGAACGGTGCTAAGAGCGGTAAGATCAACGGTCAGGCGTGGACCCCCAACGGCCGCGCGCTGAAGGGTACGCTTGCAGAGCTGGTTGCTTCGGCAGGTCAGGCACGCTACCTGTCGGTTGCTCAGGCAGCAGGCAACTGGTCTGCTTCGGTCCCGACCGTGACCAAGAATTCTGATGGCACCTACACCTTCAAGGGTCGTATTACCTTCACTACTACCAAGGCGTACACTCTGAAGCAGACCGGTAACAAGCTGTACGGTCAGGTTGTCATCATGCCCGGTATTGTGTTCTTCAACCCTGCACAGGGTTGGGTCTCCTACAAGCAGACCTCCAGCATCCAGAATGCAACCATTACCTACTCCGGTAACGGCTACACCGACACCAAGGCGCTCTCTGGCGCTGAGACTACCACCCAGATTAACCCCTAATCTGGTTATACTGTAGGGCCTCAGCTTAACGCCCCGTGGAGTTTTCCCCCACAGTTGCTTGCCCCGTGCTGAGCGGTGTAAGTGCAGAGAGAGATGGAATCCCCCGGTAGATACACTGAATGTATCCGCCGGGGGTTTCTTTGCGCTCAGGCTGTGGTGCTTACAGGGAATGCAACACATGCATGAGCGGCTATATACACTTGGGAGAGCTTAAAGGGGCGTTGTGGCTAGCCAACCGTCGTGCCGAACGCCAGACCCAGCAGGTAGGTCACAAACGCCGCACCGAAACCAATCAGAATCTGACGGATACCGCGCTTGAGCGGAGAAGCACCCGAAAGCAGACCCACCACACCGCCGGTAAAGCCCAGAGCCGCACCCACAAACAGCAGGGACAGCACCATCGCGAACACACCCGAGAAACCGAAAATATAGGGCAGAATCGGAACCAACGCACCCGAAGCGAAGAACGCGAACGACGCAGCGGCGGCACCAATATCGGTACCCAAAGCCACGTTCTCCTCACGGTCCTTATCCTCGTGGTGAGACAGCGACGGATCACAATCGCAATCCAGGTAGCCGAAACGCTCCATCGCGCGGTGATGCGCCGCCTCCGGCTCCATGCCGCGGGCACGGTAAATCAGCTCCAGCTCGTTCGAATCCAAATCCAAATCGTGCGCAACGCGCAGGGTCACCTGGGTCGGCTGGGAGGCATCCAGCAGCTCACGCTGAGAACGCACCGACACGAACTCACCCGCCGCCATCGACAGCGCACCCGCCAGTAGACCCGCAATACCCGACAGCAGAACCATCGAGCTGGACGCACCCGACGCGGTAATACCCATAGTCAGCGCCAGATTCGAGACCAGGCCATCGTTAGCGCCAAAGACCGCCGCACGGAAATTGCCCGAAAGCTTCTCGCGACCGTTAGTCGCCAGGGCACGAATAATCTCCTCGTGAATCGCCTCGTCAGCCGCCATTTCCTCGGTGGCGTCCGGGTCCTCAGCGTAGGGGGAGCGGGACTCGGCGCGCTGAGCCATCGCAAGAATAAACACCGAACCGAAGTTCTTCGCCAAGAACTGCAGTAGCTGCGATTGCAGGGACGGGCGCACGTGTACATCCGCGTGCTCACCGAGCATGTCACGCCAATGCTGCTGGTGGCGCTTCTCCGCCTCAGCAACCTGCAGCAAAATCTCACGGTCGGTACCCTCGGCACGGCGAGCCAGGTAGCGGTAGATGCGCGCCTCCGACTCCTCATCGGCAAGGTAGCGGCGCCAACGCTTAATCTGCGTGGGGGAGGGGGAGGTAACGGCGCTATGGCGGGTGGCCTGCGGAGCCTCGGTAGCGGTGTTTTCCGGCTGAAGTTTCTCAGTTTCTTCGCCGTGCTCGTGCTGGGTGCTCTTGTGCTGGGGGTGCTCGTGCTGGGCGTGTGTGCTCATAGTTCCCTTTCCGCGGGTGCCGTGCGTGCAGGGCTGGATCCCTGTGCCTGATGATGCGTTCATGTCTGTGTGCTCTCTGTCATGAACAGTGAACCACTCTAGAGCACTCTGAACAGAAAATCTAGGACGGCCTAACCCGATAATAATGTTCGCCTCAACGTACTCTAGAGTACCCCGCGGGCGAGGCGAAACGTCGGGAAAAAGCACCGAAACAGCACAGAAACCGGGCGGGTGCACCCTCCACAAAGGAGTAGCGCACCCGCCCGGTTTCGTGATTCTAAAAATTCGTGTCTTTAGAACACTGGCTTAGATGTTGCCTTCGCCGTTTTCCAGGAATGCGCGGATGAACCACTGGAACTTCTCCAGCTCAGCGGTCTGACCGATCAGCAGGTCCTCGGTGACGGGGTCGGACTCGCCGGCGAATGCAATCGCCTTGCGGTGAGCCTCAATCACGCGAGTGTAGACGTCGTTCAGAGCGCGCAGGTGGTCAGCAACGCGTGCGCGGCCGACGGGGTAGTCCTCGACGGTGCGCTGTGCGACCAGTGCGCCAGCCAGGCCGTTGGGGGTTGCGCCCAGGGTTGCCATACGCTCTGCGATAGCGTCAACGAAATCGCGGACGGTGTCGACCTGGGGGTCAATCATTTCGTGAACGGCGATGAAGCCGGGGCCGGTCACGTTCCAGTGAGCGTGCTTCAGCAGCAGGTGCAGGTCGTTCAGGTCGTGCAGACGTGCCTGGAGAACCTCGGAAATGCCCTTGCCTTCTTCGATAGTCAGGCCGGGTGCGGTGTAGTTTGCGAATGCCATGATGGTCTCCTTCATGATGCTGTAATGCTTGTGGTTCGGTGGGAAGTGAGTCCTCGCTGAACCGTTATTATGAGTAAATCATTTTAAGGGACCACTGTCAAGGTTATTTTGAGTAATTCGTAATAAATTGTCATCTGCGTGTTGCGCCAACCTCAAACCCTCACCGCTCAGGCATGCACAAAGGGTGGGACGCGCGGTATCTCATATCGCGCATCCCACCCTTTACGGTGAAGCGTATTCAGTTTTCTGCAGAGCTTTCTCTACAGAACTTTCTCTGCAGGGCATCCAGCGTGCGAATCGGGCGACTACGCCAGCGCGCGCACCGCCTCCAGGGTCAGCTCCTCATGCTTGAGGCGCACGGTGCCCAGCTCCGCCGGAACCTCCAGCTCGCCCGGCACAACAATGACGCGCATACCCGCCGCGGTTGCACTGCGCACACCCGAAGGAGAGTCCTCAATCGCCACGCACTGAGTCGGGTCAACACCCAGACGTTCCGCCGCCAAAAGATAGGGCTGCGGGTTCGGCTTCGGGTGGGTCGTCTCATCATTACCAATAACCACCGAGAAGGTGCCCTCGGGCGCCGCATTCGCGGTGCGGCGAGCCACGGAGGTGGTCGCATTCGTGACGACTGCCGCCGGAATCTGCGCCTCGCGAACCTCCGAGAGGAAACGCTCAATACCGGGCAGGAACTCGACCGGCTGCTGCGCCAGAGTCTCGTGCACCTTCGCCACCAGCAGATTGTTAATCTCCTCGTCCGGCAGGTTTACGCCGCGCTCGCGCAGGCGATCCAGGGTGAACTGCATTGACAGACCCAGGCAGTCGAGGGTGTCCTGCTCGGTCCAGGTGCCGCCAAATTCTGCGGCGAGAGCCACCTTTGCGGCAGCCCATACAGGCTCGGTATCGACGAGGGTTCCGTCGTGGTCGAAGAGAATGGCGGCGGGGAAGGTATTCGTAGTCGTCATGCCTTAAGCCTACCGGTTTATTTCTGAGGCGAGCGTAGGACGACGTTCCCAATTGTCACCAAAAAATCTGTACCCGCGTTCTGGGGGTTTGTGGCGATAGCGAGCAGTGCATCGGCGACGTCCTCACGGGCGATCGTCGGGATGCCTGCAGTTCGCTCGACCTCCGCCATGTCATATATCTTCACCCCGCCCCTGCCGGGCTTATCGGTCAGCCTGCCCAGATGCGCACGCGAAATATACGGCTGATACTCGGCGACCAGGGCGTCCGCCTTAACCTTGTCGGTGAAAATGCCGCGCATGATGACCTTGCACACCAGGCGCATGGGCAGGGATGCGGTCCGTACCGTATCGCCCACACCGTAGGCGCTCATCAGAACGCAGTGCTTCACGCCTGCGCCCGTGACCGCCTCCATGATGAGGGGCAGACGCTCCTGCATGAACGTGGAGGAGAGAAATTCTCGCACCGTGGCTTTCTGCCCCAGGATACTAACCATCACGTCCTGCCCGGAGGATGCTGCGGCAAGCCGCTCGGCATCGTCCAGGGTTCCCGGAATAACGGTGAGATTTTGGTGCGCCCCCAAAAGTGCTAGCGCCTTGTCGGGGTTGCGCACGTAGGCGGTGACGGCGTGCCCCTCCTCTAGGGCTTTGCGGGTGAAGATGCGACCGGTGCGGCCGGTTGCGCCTAGAACCAGTATTTTCATGTGGGTCCCCATTCGTGGCCGTGTTTGTTGCGGGAGGATTGTTGCGGGAGCCCGCAAGCGCCCATTCCGGTCAGTATAACAATGCAGTTTCGGTGGGGGTCTTTGCTCGGGGTTCAGGGGACGCGAGGTGGAGCGAAAAATCTGAAAAATTTTTTTGCAGAAGGCTTGCGAAACATAGTTGAGTGGAGTAGACTCAAGTTATGTAATGCGGGGGCGCATAGGATAAGCCCCTCGAAATAGGAAAGGAACATCATGGACAACAAGTTCACGACCAAGAGTCAAGAAGTCATCTCGGCGGCAAATACTAATGCTCAAACCGCCGGTAACCCCACTATTGAAACCGCGCACATCCTCAAGGCCCTCATGGACCAGCGCGAAGGCGTCGCCGTAGCAGTCCTCAAGGCTGCAGGCCTGGATGTAGACGCTATCTCTGAGGCGGCATCCGCCGAAATCAAGAAGCTGCCGAAGGCATCCGGCGCTTCCGTGCAGAACGCCTCCCTCAGCCGTGCCGCGCTCTCTGCTCTGCAGGCGGCACAGACCCGCGCGGAAGGTTTCGGTGACAGCTACGTCTCCACCGAAATGATTCTGCTCGGCATTGCCAGCGGAACCGATAGCACCGCTGAAGCAATGCACAAGCTCGGCGCTACCGCAGAGCTCATCGCACAGACCATCCCCACCGTCCGAGGAGACCGCACCGTGGATACCCCCGACCCCGAAGGCACCTTCCAGGCGCTCGAAAAGTACGGCACCGACCTGACCGCCATTGCCCGCGCTGGCAAGCTTGACCCGGTCATCGGCCGTGACTCCGAGATTCGCCGCGTCGTGCAGGTACTCTCCCGCCGTACCAAGAACAACCCCGTGCTGATTGGTGAGCCCGGCGTCGGTAAGACCGCCGTCGTGGAAGGCCTGGCACAGCGCATGGTTTCCGGCGACGTGCCCGAATCCCTGCGCGGCAAGACCCTCATCAGCCTGGACCTGGGCTCCATGGTCGCGGGCGCAAAGTACCGCGGTGAATTCGAGGAGCGCCTGAAGGCAGTCCTCGAAGAAATCAAGAAGTCCGAGGGTCAGATTGTGACCTTCATCGACGAGATTCACACCGTCGTCGGTGCTGGCGCATCCGAGGGTTCCATGGACGCAGGCAACATGCTCAAGCCCATGCTTGCCCGAGGCGAACTGCGCCTGATTGGTGCCACCACCCTGGACGAGTACCGCGAGAACATCGAGAAGGACCCCGCCCTGGAGCGCCGCTTCCAGCAGGTGTACGTGGGCGAGCCTAGCGTCGAGGACACCATCGGTATTCTGCGCGGTCTGAAGGAACGCTACGAGGCGCACCACAAGGTGCAGATCGCTGACTCCGCACTGGTCGCTGCAGCAACCCTGTCTAACCGCTACATCCCCTCCCGTCAGCTGCCGGACAAGGCAATTGACCTGATTGATGAGGCAGCATCCCGCCTGCGCATGGAAATTGACTCCGCACCGGAGGAAATCGACCAGTTGCGCCGCGCTGTGGACCGCCTCACCATGGAGGAACTGGCACTTGCCGGCGAAACCGACCCCGCATCCGTGGAGCGTCTGGAAGCGCTGCGCAAGGACATGGCGGACAAGAAGGAACAGCTTGACGCCCTCAACGCCCGTTGGGAAGCCGAGAAGGCAAACCTGAACCGCGTGGGTGACATCAAGACCCAGATTGACGAGCTGCGTTCCCGCGCAGAGGTCGCACAGCGTGAAGGTAACCTCGCTGAGGCATCCCGCCTGCTCTACGGCGAAATTCCCGCAAAGCAGGCTGAGCTGGAAGAAGCACAGCGCGCCGAAGACAACGCCAAGAACGAGTCCATGGTCTCCGAAGAGGTCACCGCGGACGATATCGCCGAGGTGATCTCCTCCTGGACCGGCATTCCCGCAGGCCGCATGATGCAGGGCGAATCCGAGAAGCTGCTCGAAATGGAGAAGCGCATCGGTGCCCGCCTGATCGGTCAGGAAGACGCAGTGGTAGCTGTCGCTGACGCTGTCCGCCGCGCTCGCGCCGGCATCTCCGACCCGAACCGTCCGATTGGTTCCTTCCTGTTCCTTGGCCCGACCGGTGTTGGTAAGACCGAGCTGGCTAAGGCACTGGCTGAGTTCCAGTTCGATGACGAGCGTGCCCTGGTACGCATCGACATGAGCGAATACTCCGAGAAGCACACCGTTTCTCGCCTGGTCGGTGCCCCTCCCGGATACGTTGGCCACGAAGAGGGCGGTCAGCTGACCGAGGCTGTACGCCGTCGCCCCTACTCGGTGGTCCTGCTCGACGAGGTTGAGAAGGCACACCCCGAGGTCTTCGACATCCTGCTGCAGGTACTCGATGACGGCCGCCTGACCGACGGCCAGGGCCGCACCGTGGACTTCCGCAACGTTATCCTGATCCTGACCTCGAACCTCGGTTCGCAGTACCTGGTCAACCAGGACCTGCCCTTCGAGGAGCGCTCCGAGAAGGCGCTGGAGGTTGTGCACCAGGCATTCCGCCCCGAGTTCCTCAACCGACTGGACGACATCATCATGTTCCAGCCCCTGTCGGCTGAGAACCTGGGCCAGATCGTGGGCCTGCAGATCAAGAGCATGGCTAAGCGTCTGGAGGACCGCCGCCTCACCCTGAACGTCACCCCCGCCGCCCTGGAGTGGCTGGGTAAGACCGGCTACGACCCGGCGTTCGGTGCCCGCCCGCTGCGCCGCCTGGTCCAGCGCGAGATTGGCGACCGCCTGGCTCGTGGCATCCTCTCCGGTGCTATTCACGACGGTGACACCGTGACCGTGGACGTGAACCCGGACGTTGCCAGCGACGGTCTGTCGGTGACCTCCGAGCGTGAGCAGAAGGCTGAGAACTAAACCGGCTAGATTGGAAAACCCGGTCAGCTGGGTAGTTTCGACGAGCTGGGCAGACTTAGCCTGTGGCTGAGTTTACACGTTCGAAACCATAAGAAATAGGCTGTGGGGTACCCTCGAAAGGGGGTGCCCCACAGCCGTTTAACGCGTTAGAACCGCGCTGAACCGCACTAATACACAGAGCATTGAGGAGAAGAATGGACCGCTGGACTGACCACCAGAACTTCGCCGCAGCCGGTGAGCAGCGCGAAGAAATCGCCTCCGTGCACCGTGCCGCCATTCGCTCGATTCAGCGTGTTGTCTCTGAGAATGCCACCCCGCACGATGAAGAATACGCCTCCGCGGGCATTGCCGAGCTACTCAAGGGGGGTAAGGTTCTCGTGCTCACCGGCGCGGGCGTGAGCACCGAATCCGGCATCCCCGACTATCGCGGACCCGGCGGCTCCCTGCACGACCACCGCCCCATGACCTACCAGGAATTCCGCTACGATGACGCAGCCCGCCAACGCTACTGGGCGCGCTCCTACGTGGGGTGGCGCCGCATGCGCCGCGCCGAACCGAACCGCGCCCACTATGCGCTCGCCGAGCTGGAGCAGCTGGGTGCCGTGAGCGGCGTGATTACGCAGAACGTGGATGGGCTGCACGCCCGCGCTGGAAGCTCCCGCCTGCTGGCATTGCACGGCGACCTCTCCCGTATTGTGTGCCTGGACTGCGGGCAGGACGAGAGCCGTGAAAGCCTGGATACGCGCCTGGATGCGGCGAACCCCGGCTACCTGGCGCGCCTTGAAGACGAAGAGCTGCGCGTGAACCCTGACGGTGACGTGGAGCTGGACGAGCACTATATCCGCGATTTTCAGATGGTGCCCTGCCTCGGTTGCGGTTCGACCCGCCTCAAGCCCGATGTGGTGTACTTTGGTGAATCCGTGCCCGCCGAACGTAAGGCACTCAAGGACGCCATGCTCGCCGAATGTTCGGCGCTGCTGGTGGTGGGCTCCTCGGTGGCGGTTATGAGCAGCTACAAGATCGTGCTGGAGGCTCTGCGCGCCGGCAAGCCGGTCGCTATCATCAACGGTGGCCCGGGTCGTGCGGATGCGAAAGCAACCTACCTGTGGCGTACCGGCGTGGGTGAGGCACTGGAACTCATGCTCGATGAGGTTGACGTTTAAGGGTGCCGAGGCTGTTACACAGGTCTAGGCGGCGGTGTTTCTCCGGTGAACGCTATTTCTTCTGCGCATGCTGTTTCTCTGGCGAATTTTACCGCGCGTGCACCGACCCAAGATTAAGTGCACGAAAGTGCTATTTTGTGTTGCAAGTCATTGCAAATAGCCCCTGGACAGGCGGGTATGTCCACCACGCGGGGATAAAATGATGGGATGGACATTCGACACACTATCACTCGCTTCGGTGCCACCGCCCTGATCGGCTGCGGTCTGGTGGTCACCGCAATCCCCGCAACCTTCGCTCAGAACGGTGAAGAATCCGTCACCCACGTCTACTCCGACAAGGCGGCCTCCCACATTTCTGAGGTCTGGTACAAGGGTGAAACCCTGAAGATTACCGGCGAAGGCTTCCTGACCCAGGACGGCACCTCCGGCTCCATCATCGCTATCAAGCTGAACAAGGGCACCGTCAAGATTGACGGCAAGGACTACCTGGAAGTTCAGGCTGATGAGAAGGGCAACTTCTCCGTTTCCATTCCCTGGCAGGATGACCTGGACGACCGTATCTCCGTGGACGTCTACCTGCTTTCCGGCTCCCTGAAGGACAACGACACCGCTCGCGGCGGCAAGGCAGCCACCGTGAAGATTGAGGCTCGTTCCGTTCAGGAAGCAACCCCCTCCGCAACCGCATCTGCTTCTGCGAGCGCTTCCGCTTCGGCAACCGCTTCTGTGGTGGCTACCCCCTCCGCTACTGCTACCTCCTCTGCTTCTGTGGCGCCTTCCGCATCTGCTACCCCCTCGGCTTCGGCGACTGCTTCGGCTACTGCCGCTGATGAGGTTATTGCCTCCGTGGATGCTGAGATTAAGAACCGCGCCGATGAGAAGACTTCCGCCAC
>ERZ772925.70-NODE-70-length-22016-cov-4.18824_pt1 | contig 22016 bp, 13 predicted proteins | sample MGYA00511687_ERZ772925 | MGnify/ENA primary metagenome ERZ772925 (study PRJEB29015, sample SAMEA2738087) | human oral metagenome | biome: human oral; feature: human-associated habitat; material: saliva | place: China | collected 2227 ...
CGATGGCACCGGCACGCAAGGGTCGTCAGCAGCGAGGGAAGACACCTCGCTTACGTCCCGAACCCGGCGCAACACGCTCCCTGCTGCGCGGACGAGCCACGGCCTCGTCCCCCGCGATCTCAGAGGAAACCCTCAGCCCCCAACCCTCCCCCGTCGTCCGCCGCGTTCCCGGAGGCCCCCAAAACCCGCACGGCGAGGTGCCCACCACAGCCGTACAGCGCGTACGCGCCTGGCTGTCCAAGCAGGCCCGCTACTCACCCGCGCGCCTCGCGCTCGGCACCTTTGCACTCATCATCGGCGTCATCACGGCGCTCCTAATGTTGCCAATCTCCTCCTCGTCCGACACGCCCGCCCCCTTCGTCGACGTTCTCTTCACCGCCGTGTCCGCCGTCTGCGTCACCGGCCTGACCACCGTCGACACCGCAACCTACTGGTCCCCGTTCGGCCAAGCCGTCATCGCCGTCGGCATCGTCGTCGGCGGCCTGGGCGTCATGACGCTGGCATCGATCCTCGGCTTCGCCGTCTCCCGCCACCTCGGCCTCACCCAGCGCATGCTTGCCACGCAGGAAACCGGGACGGGCGCCATGGGCCAGATCTCCACGCTCCTCAAAGCGGTCATCGCCACGTCGCTGACCATGCAGGCCTTCCTAGCCGCCATGTTCCTGCCCCGATTCCTCGCCATGGGCTTCGACCCCGCGCGCGCCCTGTGGGACGCCGTGTTCATGGCGATCTCCGTGTTCAACAATGCCGGTTTCGTCATTCTTCCGGACGGGCTCGCACCCCACGTCACCGACTGGTGGATGCTGGTCCCCATCATCTTGGGCACAACCGTGGGTGCCATTGGCTTCCCCGTCATCATGGACGTCGCGAAGAACTTGCGCACTCCCCGCCGCTGGCGTCTCCACACGAAGCTGACGCTGTCCACCTACCTAATCCTGGCTTTCGTCGGGGCCCTCGCGCTGGCCCTCACCGAATGGCACAACCCGACAACACTCGGCGCGATCGATACGCCGTCAAAGATCCTCAACGCCATGCTCGCCGGCGTGAACTCCCGCTCTTCTGGTCTGTCCGCCCTCGACGTGGGCGCCATGCGTTCGCAGACCCACTTCGTTCAGGACATCCTCATGATGATCGGCGGCGGCTCCGCATCGACCGCGGGCGGCGTCAAGGTCACAACCTTTGCTGTCCTCGTCCTGGCCGTCATCGCGGAGGCACGAGGCGACCGCGACATCGAGACCTTCGGCCGCCGCATCCCCACCTCCGCAATCCGCCTGTCGGTTGCCGTGTCCTTGCTGGGCCTGGCACTTGTCGCCGTCTCCGTTGTCCTGCTCCTGTCGATGACGGAGTACACGCTCGACATCATCCTGTTTGAGACCGTGTCCGCGTTTGCGACCGTCGGCCTCTCCACGGGCATCACCCCCATTCTGCCCACCGGCGCCAAATACGTGCTCATTTTCCTCATGTTCGCGGGCCGCACAGGCTCCATGACCGTGGCCGCAGCACTGGCCCTGCGCCAGCGCTCCCGCGTCATCCGCATGCCCGAAGAACAGCCCATCATCGGCTGACCCGTCGCGGCTGCGGGCTTTGTTGTGGCGCGCCTGCCAGGCTTTCGGCGGCGTCACGGTTGCAGGGTCTGGTAGCGGGGCGATGTTGCGACCTGGTGGCGCTGTAACGCGATTGCGGCGGCTGGCGGCGTGGCAAGGCGTTGTGGCTGTTGTTGCGCCATGGCGTTGAAGCGGGCAGGTGCAGCGCAGCGTTGGCCTTGGTATGGCTGCGAGCATTGCCCAACATGGCCCTTTCCTGGCCCCGACCGGTACAAACTCACCCGGCACAGCACCTTCCAACCCCGACCGGCACAAAACTCGCCCCGCAACACCCCACCAGCACCCCAACCGGTACAAAACTCGCCCCGCAAGCCGCCTGACAACGGCCCCACCAGTTACAACCACGGCAAAAACTAACCAGTACCCGACACTAAAGGCACCATTACTGCGCCCGCTCCTCCAAATTGAGGGTCTATCGCGCTAACGAGGGCAACACCGTGTGTGCCATCGTCGCATTACCCACAGCATCCTATGACTGACAAGGACACAGCTTCGCCGGCTCAGCTGTCTTCTTCCCTCGCGCTAACGCTAGGCAGCGACACAGGCGCCGATCACCCGCATAGTGCATGACACTGGTCGAGGGGCACCCCCTCATTGAAAGAAAAACCACCCACACTCACCCCAACTCACACCTATGTGAAAGAAAAACCACCCACACTCACCCCAGCTCACGCCTATGTGAAAGAAAAACCGCCCATGCAGCGAGAAAACGGAGCAAAATGAGTCATTTTCAGCGCATGTGGGCGAAGAATATTTCATTTTCCTGTCGGCACCTCGATATCCTGCGGAGCAGGGGCGATCAAAATTTCATTCCCCGGCTCTACACCGTTTCACGACACACATCCTTTCGGAACAACCCGCTTGGCAAGACCAGGAAACCCAATGACGCACTGTACATAAGCGAGTTTTCCACAGACGCCACAACCAGCTCAGTTATCCACAGGCATGATTTGCAGGCTTGCGCCGTGAAGGATGCGCCACCGACAGTGGAACCAGCAAAGCAACGACGGTTTCCAGCTGGAGGTCCTGACATGACACCTGATCGCATTGCGTCTGTACGATCTGCCCTTCTCATCGTTGATGAGAACAACACCGCTGTTTGCCTCCACAGAAGGCATAAGACCGGTGAAATTTTGCGCATTACGGCAGGCGTTTATATCGAAACAAAGGCGTTTGCAGACCTGAAGCCCCGCGACTGCCAAGCACTCGTATTCGCTGCACGCCTGTGTGCGCTGAGTGTGCGCCACCCATCCTATACATTGAGCGGACCAGCCATTGCATCTCTGCTCGGTCTACCAGTCACGGGCAGCCTCGAGACGCTGATCGTCTACGTCCCTTCCCGGAGTTGTTCGCGACTCGTTCATTTCCCTGAAATTGTCATTGATGACAACATGCGCATCCCCTCCGCTCGTATCAGCACGTGCCGTCCAAGCCATCCCGTTTCCTCCATCGAATACTTAGGTTTCCGCATCGCGACACCGGCACGCGTTCTCGTTGATTGCGCACGCCTATTGAGCGACAAGCGTGGGTTCCCCATCGCCTGCGCAGGTTTAGCCAGGGCATGCCATTTTGATCGTTTCCATCAGGAAGCGTCGCGGGACCGCGAGGATGAGGCACGCAGGGAGTTTCACCAGGCCTTGGATGACACTCCCCGTAACGCCAGAGGACGCAGGCACGCCCGATGGATCATCGACCACGCTGACGCTGGATGCGAGTCTCCCGGCGAGGCCCTGGTCCTCCTCGCTTTGCTGCACGCGGGCATCAATGGGTTGGCAACACAGGAAGAAGTCCACATTGACGGCCACACGTACTTCATCGATATCGCATTGCCTGACCTGAAGATCGCCATCGAGTTCGATGGGCGCATCAAGTACGGGGAGACCGTCGATCAAGTCCACGACAGCATCGAGGCCGAGCAGCGTCGCCAACGAGACCTCGAACGCGCGGGCTGGAAAGTGATTCGGGTTCGTTGGTCGGACCTGACACTCATCAACGAGGTCGTCGCCCAAGTTCTGGTCGCCATCCGCGCGAAGGTAGGACGTTAACAACCGAGCCGCAATGTTTCACGCACGTTTCACGAGGCGAAGCAGAGCAGCCATCCCCCGCACGACACTCACGTTTTCCGTATCTACGGTGGGGAATCGCGCCCTGAACAGGCGTCAGGCTCACGATGCGCCACGCCCGCGGCGCGGATTCCAACCCAGGCAACGCCCACCGCACCCCTGCAACACCCGCCTCGCCTAAGCCACGCACCCATCACTTGCAGCCACGACGCGCGGCCGCACCACTCGCGGTGGGCGCGCCCGCAAGGAAGAATGGGGGCATGGCAGATGAACGCGAGTCAAAGGACCTCCAGTCGGGAACACTCGTCATCGGGCTGGGCCGTTTCGGCTCCGCAGTCGCGGTGACACAAGACCAGCTGGGGTACGAGATCTTGGCCGTCGAAAAGAACCCCGCACGCGTGCAGGCGTTCGCCGGCCGCTTCCCTCTCGTTGAGGCCGACGCAACCTCCAAGGACGCCCTCGAACAGCTGGGTGCGCGCGAGTTCCGCAGCGCCGTCGTCGGCGTGGGTTCTTCCCTTGAAGCCGCCGTGCTCATCACTGCGAATCTCGTTGACATGGGCATTTCGTCGATCTGGGTGAAGGCCACGTCCTCCCAGCACGGCCGTATCCTCCGTCGCGTGGGTGCCCACCACGTCGTCTACCCCGACTTGGACGCGGGAAAGCGCACCGCACACCTCGTGGGTGGCCGCATGGTTGACTACATCGAAATGGAGAAGGACGGCTTCTCGATCATGAAGCTGCGCCCCCCGCAGGAGGTCCACGGTTTTTCGCTCGAAGAGCTGGATTTGCGAGGCCGATACGGCGTTAACGTGCTGGCGGTGCGCCACCCGAAGCAGCGCTTCGAGTACGCGGATGCGACCACCCGCATCAACGCTGACGACGAGATTATCGTGTCGGGCGACTCGCACCTGCTGGAGTACTTCGCGAACCGTCCGTAGCGCTTCGTCGGCACCGGAAGCGCCCGGCCGCCACGTAGGCCAATGCGTCGGGGATTCGACGAGGCCGGGGCGGGGATGTGCATAGCCCGGATCGAGGCCGACAGGCACCACCGCAACGAGGAAGCAGGCAGCGAGGACGGTCACTGCCAGTCGATGTCCCGGACCCGACGGGGCCGCCCTCACAGGGCACGACGAGGCCGGGGCGAGTATGTGCACGCACGGCGCACGAAGCACCGCCCTGGCGCTCAGATGCATGACCATAAGGGGGTGCCCTCGCACAGAATCTGTGCGAGGGCACCCCCTTATCACTCGAGGTCGCTCACGCGACTCTTCAAGCTTCTAGAAGCCACTGGAAGAACCCGACCCACCATTGGTGGTTTTATTCGAGTCACTGCCGAAGTCACCCGATGCGGAAGCCCAACCATTGTTGGTTCCATTCGAGTCACCGCCAAAATCGCCAGACGCGGAAGCCCAACCATTGTTGACAGTATTCGTATCTTTGCCCCAGTTTTCACCGGAGCCCGAAACACTCGCACCACCGGAACCCTTGCCCCAGTTTTCACCGGAGCCCGACACACTCGCACCACTGGAACCCTTGCCCCAGTTTTCACCGGAGCCCGACACACTCGACCCCGTGAAGCCGGAACCACCGCCGTTCTTCTCTTCCTCAAGCTTCCTACCCACGGTCGACGGAGGGACGTGGACCTTGGGTGTGAAGGGACGGGTGAGGCCGTATCCTTCGGGATCCTCGACGACCTTCTTCACCGCGTCACCGATCGGCTTGACGAGCGGCTTCACAACGTCCTCAGCCACGCGGAAGGGCTCGAGGAACGGGTCGGCGAGGTAATCGATGATGTGCTTCTCTTCTTTTTCCTCTGGCGGGCACTCGCGAACCGGCTCGTCCAGGGGGGAGCGCTTCGGCTTGTCGCTGCTCGAGGAGGAGCCCTCACCGCAGCAACCGCCGCCGGGGGTACCGCATTCCTTACCGACCTCGCGGATCGCGCTGAGGAAGGCGGGGGCAGCTGCCGTGACGATGTCGAAGAGCGACTTCAGCTCGTCGAATGCCATCTTCAGCAGGCTCAGCAAGTTCTGAACGTTCGCAGCCTCGGCAATGGCCCGCTCGCCGACAACGACCGCGGCCTTAACGATCGACGCGCCGAGCGTGAGCCCCGCGAACGCTACTCCTTCAACGGCCTCGCCGATGATGTCCGAGATCAGCTTGCACACGTAATCGTGCGTCTTCTTGACGAGCTCAGCGGCCTTGGCAACCGCGCTGCCCACGGTGGCTGACGCGTCGGCCAGGGTGTTGATCGAACCAATAACCTGACCTTGACGCCCCAGGTAGCGGGAGACCGATTCACCCTTCATGTTCTGCATGGCGCTGGACGATCCGGAGGCGAGTTCGGATGCGGTCGAGCGCAGCGAGTCTCCAATGGACGCCCAGGTCATGGCCATACCGTTGACCTGCGCGGAGTCTCCTGCGAGCTGGTCCATCCAGAACTTCAGAGGATCGACGTAGCTGAGGAGCATCTCGACGCCGTAGCTGACCCAGCTGCTGAGTCCACCCAAGGTGAGCTCGGCGATGCCGCCGAGAGCGCTGATGGCTGACTCGGCACCCCCCATCCACTCACCGGACTCGAGCTGGATGACAGCGTCGCGGATGTCTCCGATGGGCCCCAGGGCCTCGTCGGATCCATCCATCCACTCGCTGCGGGTGTATACCGGCTGTTGCGGGCTCACTTCTTCACTCCTTCAAAAATGAAGCGACGCAGCGTGCGTTCTTCGTCTTGACGCTGGCGGGTCAGGAAGGTGTCGATGTCCTGGTCACCGTGCTTGTCCTGCTTCTCAAAGAGGGAACGGACGTCCTCGGGCTTCGAATCGGGGTGCGCCTTCGTGAACTCGTCGATGCGGGCGTTCTGGGTCTTCTGCTGTTCATCAACGAAGGCCCGGAAGCTGGTTTGCTGGTCGTTGCGCTGCTTGGACATGAAGGTGTCGAACTGCTGCGGGGTTGCCTTCGGGTTGTCCTTGACGAACTCGCGGATCTGGGCTTCTTCCTCGGTGCGCTGTTTCGCCAGGAAGTCCGTCATTGCGTCCTGCTGCTGCTTTTGGTTGTCCTCGATGAGGGTCTTGACCTCGGAGATGTCCTCGCCCGGGTGCGCCTCGGCGTATCGTTCGAGAGCCTTTGCCTGGTCTTCCTTCTGACGGTCGTAGAAGGTCTTCAGGTCGGCGTTTTCGTCCTCGCGTTGCTTCTCGAGGAAGGCACGAAGTTCGTCCTCACCCACGCAGACCTTGTCGAGGCCGGCGAGCATGCTCGCCATGGAGTGATCGTCGTCCTTCTTGTCCTTCTCGAGGCCCTTGATGATGTCCTCGGCGTTGTTCGGCTTGGGCATGGTGGGGGTGCCGCTCACGGGCCCATTCGGGACGGTGGTGCCACCACTGGGGGGCACGCCGCCGCTCGGAGGTACGCCGCCGCTCGGAGGTACGCCGCCACTCGGGGGCACGCCGCCGCTCGGGGGCACGCCGCCGCTCGGAGGAGTGCTGGGATAGCCAGGTGCCTCGGGAGTTTCACCACTGGGAGGCGCGGGCGCCGGGTCAAGTTCTTTTTCGGCTCCCCCCACAAGCTCTTTATTCTCACGCTCGGCTGCGCGCATCCGCTGCTCGAGGTCGATCAGGCAGTTGCTCAGTCGGTGTTCAGCTTCGGCGGCGTCATTGATCATGGCCGCGATGTTCGCGAACTGGTAGGTACACACGGCGGTGTACTGCATGAACATCAGGCCGAATGCGTTCGTGATGACCTGTCCCAGGGTCTGGGTGGCGGTGTCGTAGCACGCGTCGAGGGTGTTGGCGCAGTTGTCCACCTCGCCCGCGTGGCTAACGAGCCCATCCAGGTCGATTGCGAGATCGTAGTTCGACATTGGAATCAGCGCCCGAGCGAGTTCAGCACCGGCTCGACGGTGGCGGCGTATGCCTCGATCGCGCCACCATCGTCCTTGAAGTCCTTCGAGACGTTCTCGCGGACGAAGGTTGCCATGTTACGGCCGGCCGCGGCGTAGGCTTCCATGATCGAACGCTCAAGTTCCTCGGCGCTGCCGCGCATCGCGTTATCGTCGATGGAAATCTTGGTGAGGCGACCGTCGGAGTTCACCTCAACCTCAACGTCACGATTGGCATCCATGCCGGAAACTCGAGCGGAGGTCAGTCGCTCAACGAGTTCCTGGATCGCTTTCGCCTTCTTCTCGGCGGCGGCAATCTGATCCTTCAGCATCTGTTCAAATTCTTCGGGCGTCTGCCCCATCACATCTACCATACGGTTATCCTAACCGACTTGGTCAGCTCCGGAGGCAAGCTTCAACCTGCGAGACGCCCTCTTTTCCTAGGAAATCCACCGACCAGACGGTCGTTCAGGGTTGACACATCGACAGGCGCAACCCTGACGCCCGTCAGTCCCGGTGATAGCGCGGACTGGTCCCCAGGTGAACAGGGTATTCATTGTCCGCACTAAAAGCCGCGTCCTCGTTCACACCGCGGTACACGTAGTCATCGTCGTTCCTCATCAACAGCGGATTGACAGTGCCGTCGATGTAATCCTCAACATCCTGCCAGCTTGGCTTCGATGACTTTGTCTTCGATTCGCACGGATTGACGTCAGGCAGCGACGAGGCATTCGCGTTGAGTAGCCCCCACGGGTCGGCTGGCCCGAAACCCGTGTAGTAGTTCCAGTCGCCATTACTCCCAGTACCGGTCGTCGTCATGGCCTGAAGGATCTGATTCGCCGTGATCCGGTCGTCGAAGCGCTGCCACGCAATTGCGAGGAAACCCGCGACAATAGGAGTCGCGAAGGACGTTCCCTGCATCGTGAGCACATCTCCGCGGGTACCACTGCGCACGATGATCTTCCCCAGCGCGACGGTCTCGACGCCGTTGCCCCAGTTGCTGTAATCGGTCAGTGACCCGTCCGCATTGATGGCGCCCACTCCGCAGATCCCGGACCACAAGGGCAGCGTATCCGCGGGATCTTCGGTGGATTCATTCCCCATCGCGGCAACGACGATGACGCCCCGGGAAATGGCCCGCGCCATGGCCCAGCGCAGATCTTCGTTGTACAGCGGGTAATTACTCGAGATCGAGATGATGTCAGCGCCGTCGTTGATCGCTTGCTCGATCAGCAGCGACGTGTCAGCCTCGCCCCGCGCATACACGCCGGCGTTCGCACAGTCGGCGCCCACTTCCTCCTCGCTATAGCCGAGGTCGTAGGTGTACAGGGTCGCGCCGGGGGCTACGCCGAACTTCGGTGCCACGAGGACCTGGGCAACAGCCGTTCCGTGATCGGCGTTTTCGGGCAGGGACCGGACCGTGCACGGGCTCTTGTTTTCGATCGTCGCGCCGGCCAGCTCAGGAATGTTCGGGTTGACGTGCCCGTCGATCATCGCAATGATCGCACCCTCGCCCGTGTAGCCCTGGCTATGCAACGAGGCCAATCGATAGTAGGGGTAGTACTCCTGGTCGGCGCCAGTGACCTCGCGGTCAACGGCGTTCGCGGGTGCGGCCGGGACTACGGCAGAACCGACAATGAGAGCGAGGACACCCGCCCCGAGGGCGCACGCGCGCCCACAGCGCCGCAGACCGAGGGCTGTCACGAGACGTCCTCGTCGTCGTCGTCCTTATCGACGACAACCGGCCTGCCGCGCAGGTGCGACAGGATGACGAGGCCGCCGAGGATAGCCGCTCCGAGCACAACAATCCCACAGACGATATAGGTGCGCATCGTCATGATGTTGTCTCGGCTCGTCAGGTGCGGGGAGACCTCTGCTGGCCGATTCGGAACGGGGTGTGCGGCCTGGTCCGGGTGAGGGGGCCCGTACCTCGTGCCGATATCGTCAAAGGTGAGCGCCTCGTAGGGTGCCACGATGCCCCAACCGAGCTCATTCGTGCGCTGATCGGACGAACCGCGCAGCGCGGTCACCTCGAGGCGGTACTTCCACATGTCCGGGGACTCGTTGGGGAACTGCGAGGCAACGAGGGCCGCGAACCCCCCGGCGTAGGCCGTCGCATACGACGATGAGGGAAGCGGAGTGTCGCCCGAGTACCCACCGACCAGGCAGTCGGCCTGATCAAACCAGGTCGTGTGAATGACAGCGGCGGGTACCGCGAGGTCCACGTGTGCGCCATGCACCTGCTGGTCCGACGCGAAACCGTAGGCATCCGAGGCCGTCACCGCGAGGACACCCTCGTAGGCGGCCGGGTAGACAACCTCGTTATTCTTCTGATCTTGGTAGGTGTTGCCGGTCGACGCGACAACGAGCGCGCGCCCGCGCACTGCCGCAACCGCGGCCTCCAGGTCAGAGTTCGGGTCCTTGGAGGACTGGGCGACGACGATGATCTGCGCACCGTGGTCGGCGGCCCATCGGATCGCGCGGGCCACGCGTGACATGAAGGGCTCCTGCCCCGGCTTGTCAGTGTTTCCCTGCTCGAGGCCGGTTTCGATACGCACCGGCAGGATCTTTGCCTCGGGGGCGACACCAACGAGGCCCGACCCCTTTGACTCGGGCAGCTGCCGAGCAGCGATGGCACCCGCGATTGCCGTGCCGTGCTCGCCGACGTCGACGCGGCCGTCGGTGCCTTCCCCACTCAGGTCAATGCCGGGCAGGACCACAGACGGATCTCCCGAGTTGAAGTGTTCGTTGCCCGCAGCCACGCCGGAATCCACGACCGCGACCGTCACGCCCGCACCGCGAGTGATGTCCCAGGCGCGTCGAACGCCCACCTGATCAAGGATGATGGGCTGCTGCTTGATGTACCGGGGAGAGTCCACCGGACAGGTCTCTTCCTGACGCTGCTCCGGTGCCTGCGTCGGCGCATCCGAAGGCGGCGCCGTGGGGGTGGGACGCACGCTCGGCGTGGGCGCCGGGTCCGCGTGCGCGATCATCGGGCTGAACGCGGAGCCAGCCCCGGCCTCGTCCGAGGAGGAGGCGGGAGCGACGACCGGCGCGAGCGCGAGCCCCGTCACCAGCGCAGCACCGACGAGGCCGTGGCGAAGCGCCCGGATGCGCGCGCGGTCCCAACTCACGAGAGCCCCACTGATGCGGCCGCGGCCTGCGGAGTGAGGTCGGAACCCGGCGGGATGATGTTCGCCCAGGCCTCGGGGATGGTCGAGACCTTGTCCTGGGTCCATCCCAGCGCCTTAATGGGGACCATGGGAGTCGGCCCAAGCGAATGGATGTACCCCTGGTCCGACACGAAGGCGTAAGCCGCCGCCTGGCTGCCCGCAGACGTGATTGCAACGAGCGCGCCGGTGCCACCGGCCACCGTCACGGAGCGGTTCGTGGTCGGCGAGGGGGAGCTCACGGATTCAGGGTCGTACGAGGCCTCCACGGCGCGCTGCTGCGGCATCGTGTACAGGGCGAGCTTGGGCGTCTGAGCGGAAGTCGTCATCTGCGCGCACAGGGCCGTGCGGTTCGAGGCGTCGGCCTTCTGGTCGTCCCACACCGGATCCGAGAAGTCCTCGTAGTCCGGCCAGTCCTCGCCGATAAAGTCCGCGTGGACGGGAGTCACATCCTTGAACATGTCCGTATCGAACTGCCTCGTCGCCGGAGCGTCACGGTACAGGCGCGCGGCAGTGGAGTTGAATACCGCCAGCTGCGAGGAATTGACGACCAGGTAGGAGTTCTGGACCTGTCCCTTCGTGTCGGTCTGCTCAATGACCGTGCCGATTGTCAGGTTCGCATCCTTGAGGGGACCGGGCAGCTCCGTGGCGGGCGCGCCCGCGTTCGGGATGTCGCTGTAGCTCCACGACTTCAGCGGTGTACCGGAGGGGAAGAGGTCCACCCATTGCGGGTCGGACTCGACGGGGTAACCGATGCGGTTCTGGAACGCGAGGGTCCAGTCGCTCAGGCGGGAATCCGTCTCGTCGATGAGGTACTTCTTCTGGGTCTTGGTATCCACGAAGTAGGTCGTCTTGCCGTGATCCGGGGTGACGAGAGCGGACGTGGCGGGCGTGAGAGGGAAGTTCTGCTCCGGAAGCTTCTGCCCAATCCACGTATGGTGCTTGTCCTCGATGACGCAGGAGAGCCACACATTCGCGAGCTGATCCATGCCCGGCACGTCGTCGGGCACACCGCTCAGGCCGATCTGGGCGCCGCGCGGAATGTCATCCAGGGACGTGGCGCTGGCCGAGACCACCGTCAGGCCGGACTCCTGGGCCAGCAGGCGCGCCGTCGTCACGTTCGAGATCGGATGCAGGACACCGTTCGCGAGGAAGTAGCGCGCGCCGGTCGACTTCACATCGACCAGAACGAAGTTCATTCCCGACAGGTCCGGATTGGTGTTGAAGAAGCGCATACCCACCGCGACGACGCACATGACGACTGCGACGAGCACGCCCACAAGCAGGGGGCGCACAGGCGAGGGAGGATCAACCTCGCGACCGCCGGGGGTACCCGACGTGAACGCTGTGATCAGGCGATTGCGGTTGAAACGCTGGGCTTCCAGAATGTCTTTACTCGACGGCATGGCTTAGCCCCACATGTAGACGGCGAGAGGGACCAGGACAAAGAGCGAGAGCACCGCGATCGTGTCCGCAATGCGCGTCAGGTGTGGACGCGCACGAGGCCCGACGACGTTGGTCACCACGAGGACGAGGGCGGCGGCGATTGCGGACAGGGTGATCCACGGCAGGCTCGACGGGTCGGTTCGGGTCACGAGCGTCGCGGCGATCAGGATCGTGGTGAGGCCGGTCAGGGAGCCGAGGAGGACCTCGACGCGGGCTCGAATCGAGCGGGTTTGCAGGATGAGAGAGACCGATCCGAGGATTGCCAGTGCGAGGGGCATGGACACGGAACGCAGACCCGGCGCGCTCAGCATCGACACCGTCAGGAAGAGCGCGGCGAGGCCACCGCCCGCGCGCAGCGCCACGACGAACACAAAGGACGTGTTCACCTGGTCGGTGACACCCTGGGCGGGGATCGGTTCGCTGGTATTCGCATCCAGGACTCTCACCGGAATGTGCGCAAGGGCGATCCACGGGGCGATCTGCAGCAGCACGATCACGAGGGCAAAGAGAATGGCGGACACACCGACCTGAGACAGGGAACCGACCTTCACCAAGAGTCCAGTGGCGGCCATTACCGTTCCAAGAACGAGCGGTGCGGCGATCGAGATCCGGTACTGCTTCGGGAGTGTCAGCATGGCGAGGGACCCAATGAGCAGGCCGACGCCAATGGCAATCCAGCCGCCGGTATCCCACTGCCCCTGCACCAAGCGCAACGCCGATGCGGCGGTCAGGAAGGGGACGGTGTGCGCGAGAGCGATGCCGGAGGGCCCGGCGTACTTGCGTGTCACGACCGCGGAGGTACCGGTCACAAGAAGCGCAGCCACAATACCGATCGCGCCGTAGACGTAGTTGAAGAAGGCGACATTCTCGGACTGCATCGAGGAGATGGCGTCCTGCGGCGTGGTCGCCAGGAGGACGGCGGCAACGAAGATCAGTGCGGCAGAGGCCAACGCGGCAAACGTGCGAGCATCGTCACGCGTCCAAGGGGTGGACACTCTTTCGACGACTTGGCCGACGGCTTCTGTGAGATCGTCGTAGACCATGTCGGCGGCACCTTCACCGAGAGGTTCGAGTATCAGCGCAGCGCCAGCACGCACTCCCTGCGCGGCCAGGGACTTCGACTGATCGAGGAGACGACCCGACGCGGTACGCACGGCGAAACCATCGTTTGTGGGCTGATCACTGAAAGCGCCAACGGATTCAACGAGTCCGGGCAGGAGCTCCACCAGTGGAATCGACTGCGGGATCGTCACATCGGTCCGATCCACGCCAAAGGTGATCGTGAGTGGAATCAGCGCCACTCCACGAGATGCTTTCGTTGCCATTGGATCCTCCCGGTTGCCGCGTGATGGGGTCTGTGGCGACACGACACAACCCTGTAAGTCTAGGTTGTCGGTCAGGTTTTGTCATGATTTTTGCGTAACATCAAAAAAAGAGATGAAAACATGGTTAGTATTCATGTGTCCCCATGCTCTCACGCATCCCCGCGAGAGAGTTCACTCATACAAATGGAGGTTCACATGGCAGACCAGCGGGCCGTAGATGGCGCCCTTGCACAGGGCGTCTCCGCGATTGAGTCCACCTACAACGACCTGCAGGGCCACTTCCGTCGCCTCGAGGGCGACCTGTCGACCATCGGCAGCTCGTGGCAGGGCAGCGCCTCGGTTCAGTTCACTCAGCTGATGCAGCAGTGGCAGGACAACGCGGCGAAGGTTAACCAGGCTCTTCAGGAGCTCGCGGACAACCTGCGTGGCACCGACAAGGCAATGCAGGCCAACGAGGCCGACACCGAGGGCTCGTTCGCGCAGATCCTCGGCGGACTGTGAGAGATTAAGACAGGAGACTGAAGATGGATTTCCAGGTAAATTACGGCGCTCTCGATGGCGCCGCTGCCGACATCAAGTCCGGCGCCGCCAACCTGCAGGGCTGCCTCGATGACCTCGAGAACACGCTGAACCAGCTGCGTTCCTCGTGGGAAGGCCAGGCTCAGGAAGCCTACAACGCCGCTCAGGTCAAGTGGAACCAGGGCCTCGAGGGCCTGAAGGACGTCCTGTCCCGCACCTCCGCGGCCGTGGACTCCGCTCGTTCCAACTACCAGCAGACGGACCAGGCTAGCGCCGCCCGCTTCTGATAGCACCGCGCACACGCGCATCTGGAGGGGCCGCCCCATCGTTGGGGCGGCCCCTCCCTCGTATTCACGCGCATCGCCGCCGAGTGAAGAAACACCCATCGTGAGGGCAACTCCCTCGCCTATCGACCGCATTATTTGAAATTAACCGAATGACACAAAATCACTCACTGCGGGGCCCATATCGACACACAGAGAGGCTCACAGCAGAGATTGTGGCGTGTCCCTCATTCATTATTTGTTTAGCGACTGTTCATCGCTGTGCCTAACTGTCAAAGGTGTTTTGTGGCGGTTTGAGCATCCTCCTGTTCGCATCATGCTCCGCTCACAGATTCCCACCTGCACGAGCACCACAGCACCCACGGGCTCGCCATCACAACGCCTCACCACCACTCCACTCACACCTGCGGAACAACGCCTGCAGCCCCGTAGAAACGAGATCCCGCCGCGACTTGGTCGCAGCGGGATCATCGACGAGAAAACGTGTCAGTGCACGGAATCAGCATCCGCGAGAACGATCGTGGCACGACGATCAGCGATGACGATTTCGGTTCCGGCGGGCACTTCGACGGCCTGCCCGCCTGCAAGAGCCGCGATGCGGCCGTCTGGCGTGCGAATCTCCGTACCGTTGGCGGAGAATGCGTCCTCGATCCAGGCACCGGTGGCAGTCGGCCCGATGCGCATGTGCGTGCGCGACAGCGACAGGGTGTTATCCGGCACGATGATGGAACGGGTACCTTCGACGGGCGCGGGCCTGCGGCCGATGGTGAGAGGCTCGTCGATCAGCTCGCGCTGTCCAGAATCGAAGATGATCCACAGCAGCTGGGGACGGGCGGCTGCAGCGGGAGCGCCCCACTGCGACCTGCCGGTGTCACCCCACTGAGCACCACCCTGCACGCCATGCGCCTGCTGGGCTGCAAATGCCTGCTGGGCGGCCTGACCGGCCTGGACCGCGCGGCGGCTGGGCGGCGGGGCGGGCACGCCCGCTGTGGTGCCATTGGCGGCGTGGTAGGGCATGGTTTCGAACGACGGCTCGGAGTACGAGGCCGGGGCTGCCTGGGAATAGCTGGGCTGAGCGGGCGCTTGATGGGCGGGAGCACCCCAGGGATCTTGCGCACTGTGCGCGGGAGCTGCGGGCACACCGGACGCCTGAGCCGAGAACGTAGGCACACCGGACTCCGGGGAGGAGAAGGTGGGCACCGATGGGACAGCGGGAGCCTGCGCAGCGGGCGCGGGAGCTGCGGGCACGCCGGAAGCCGGAGACGAGAACGTTGGCTCCGCCGGAACGGCGGGAGCCTGCGCAGCGGGCTGCTGGGGCGCGGGTCGGTGCGTGTCGGGAATGCCCTGCGGCGGCACCGCGGGGACGGACGGCGCCGCCTGCGGCGCACTGTAGTTGGGCCCGTAGGGGTCGTTAGCACGCTGTCCGGGTGCCGCATAGTCGATCGCAGCCTGCGGCACGGGGGTCAGAGGAGCGCTCGGCGCCCCCCACTGGCCCGGGGAGCTAGCCGGATGAACGCCATCGAAACCGTTGGGCGCCTGGCCGGGTCGGGGTCGCTCGTAGTAGCCAGCCATCCCAGCCTCGCCGGGGCCTGCCGCGAGCGCTGCGTGCTTGCGCAGGTCGACGAAGCGAGTGCGGGTAGGGCCGGTCAGCCAGGTGCGGCCATCGCGGGCCATCGCGAAGCACGCGAGGGGTCCGACGATCGTGATCTGGAGCAGTGCGGTGAGGGCCGTGTAGCCCATCGCAGCGCCGAGGGAGGGAGTCTGCGTGTCGTCGTCATCGCGGATGAGGCACACGTGCATGGCCGCCATACCGGGGGTGCGGCCGGTAGCACCGAGCATGATTCCGGCGGCAATCACGGCCTCGATAGTGATGAGCGTGATCGTCAGGGGCGTGAAGTAGACGAGCCACGTCGCCGCGAGGAGTACTCCGAGGACGAGCATGTCGATGACGTAAGCGCCGACGAGCCGCGAGGGGACTGCGGGCGCGAACGGAGTCTTTGTGGTGTCAGGCATTACAGGACCGCCCTCCAAGCGAACAGGAAGAGACCCGAAGACATAACCGCCGCGGGTAGAAGTGCGAAGGTGCAGAAGGTTTGAGTGAAGTCGAGGATCGTGCCGATGAGGGCGGCGTGCCCCTTGGGCTCCACGAGGCTGGTCATGACGACCGTGACAATACCCACGATGATGAGGATACACAGGGGAACGAGCGGATAGAGCCAGCCATTGTCCCTGGGGATCTTCAGCCAGTCACCGAGGAGCAGCGTACAGAGAAGTACGCAGGCAGCCAGGCGCGGGAGGATATGCCCGAGGTGGGAGCGGGTGGCCCGCGGCGCGGTGAGCAGCACGATGATCGCGGCGATCAGGAGGACGAGGCTCGCGACCCCTTGTCCCATGTCCGCGGCAGGCTTCGCCAGGGGTGGCAGCTGGGTGCCGCCGACGAGGACGAACACGGTCGAGGCGACTATCAGCAGGGTGTTGCGCGCTTCGGTATGCCCGAGGACAACCGCCATGCGTCCGCCGGTGACGGGACTGGGTTTTTGGACGGGAGGCTGGCGAATGCGCGACGCGATTGTCTGCACGGCGGAGGCGTCGACGAGTTGGCTATCGGGGACGCGCAGCGCCAAACGGGGAGCCATGAGGAGGAGGTAGACGCCGACCGCGACGGACAGGGGCGCGATGCGAATGAGCGAAAAAGCGGGAAGGGCGCCGATGGTGACGAGAGCCGTGGCACACACCCAGGCGAGCAGGGCGCTGAGAGCCGAGGGGGTCACAGTCAATGACACGACCGCCAGGGAAACGATGAGAGCGACCCAGACACCAACAACGGGGGCGATCGTCAGCGCGTGGACGTCCGCAACGGAGACAAAGCCGATCGCACTGTAACCGGCGAGGGCGGGCAACAGAAGCAGCATCGTGGGGCGCGAGCGCACCTTACGCGACACAAACAGGGGGACGACCGCACTGATGCAGCACACGAGCGCACAGGAGGCGCGCACCCACACGGGAATCGAGGAGATGATCCTGGCCCACGAAGGCCCATCTTCGACATGCTCGTATCCGACCAGGGCAGCATCGCCTAAGAGAGGCAGGAGGCACAGGGAAGAAACAGCGCCAAGAATGAGGAAGCAGAAGCCGACGAGCGCCAGGGTGGGCGCGAGCCACTGGTTTTCATGGCGGGCCGATGCCTCGTTGAGTTGCTGAGCGGACAGAACACGACTGGACAGGGCAATCGTCGAACCGGCGGGGAGGTCACGTCCGAGGACCGCGGAACCGTCGAGGGGGCGTCCGTCCGCATAGGAAACACGCACGGAGGGGAGGGACAGATCTATCTCCAGCATGGCGCACAGGCCCGCGACCGTCGTCCCTTCCGGGGCGGCGAAATCGGAGGTGCCATCGGAGTCGATAACAGTCACTGACACCATGGTGGCGCTCATGTAACCTCCGTTCTCAGGTAAACAACAGTGCCCAGTGTAATGCACCGACGCTAACCGCCGGTTAAAACTTGGAAGTCCACTCAGCTACACTGGGTGCAGTCGTATCGAACACATACGCGCACAGCGCGAGGAGACCTCATGGTTACACGCAGAAAACGGCGGAGTGCCGCGGTTCCGGAGCAGCCCTCCGGCAGCCTCGCTATCCAGATGCCGCCGGAGAAGGCCGAGCCCGCATCGATGGGTAACGTCCTCATGATGGTCGTGCCCATGCTGGGTTCCACGGGCGTCATGGTCTTCATGGCCATACAAAACGGCGGCAACAACACCCGCTCGATGCTGATGGGCGGCGGCATGCTGGTGGCCATGCTGGGCATGGTCGGCTTCAACATGTATCGCCAGTTCTCCCAGTACCGCACGCGCGTGGTGACGCAGCGCCGCGAGTACCTGTCCTACCTGGCGGAGACCCGCGACGCGGTGCGCAAGGTCGCGAAGAAGCAGCGCGCCTACTACAACTGGGTATACCCCGACCCCAACGCGCTGGTGACGCTGGCGGCCAACGGCTCGCGCCTATGGTCGCGCGAGGGCGGTACCTACGACCTCTTCGCTTTCCGCTACGGGTCCGGCACGCAGCCCCTCGGTCTGGTCTTTGAGCGCCCCCCGATCGACCCGATGACGGAGATGGACGTCGTCTGCCTCTCGGCGATGGAGCGTTTCATCGACGTGCACGACCACACGGATAACGTGGGCAAGTTCCTTTTCCTCGGCGACTTCAGCCACGTTGAGCTCGCGGGCGAGGGCGAGGCCGTCTACGACGAGATGCGCGCGATCATGATGCACCTGGCGTGCTTCATCGACCCGTCGAAGCTCAAGATCGCCGTCCTGTGCTCGGCGGATCGCCTGGGCGAGTGGGAATGGGTCAAGTGGATGCCCCAGGCCCGCTCCTCCATCGTGCGCGACGCAGTGGGCCCGGCACGCATGATCTCGACCGACCCCGCGGAGCTCGCGGAAATGATCGGCACGGACATCGCAATGCGCGGCCCCTTCCAGTACGGCGATGAAATCCCCGCGTACCCGCACCTGCTGCTGGTGTGCGACGGGGCTGAGTTCCCGGCCTCGTCCCCCTTCGGTTCCTTCACGGGCGTCAAGGGCGTGACCATCCTGAGCCGCGCCCGCGAGTGGACCCCCATGAAGTCGCACACGACGCTGCGTCTGCTCATCCACCCAAACCCGGATCGCAAGGGTGCGGACGTGGTCGACGTGATCACCATGGACTCCATGCCCGAGCAGGCTTTCGCGGATCGCCTGAGCGCCGTGCAGGCGGAGGCTATCGCGCGCCGCATGACGCCGTTCGCCACGCAGCAGAACCTGGAAGAGGCGGACACCCCGGTGGGCCGCTCTGACGAGTCCCGTCAGATGGACCTCATGGAGCTTGTCGGCATCGGCGACATCCGCGACTTCGACCCGGAGAAGCAGTGGCGTCGCCGCGAGGGCCGCGAACGCCTCGCCGCGCCCTTCGGCGTCACACCCGAGGGACAGCCGGTCGTCCTGGACATCAAGGAATCCTCCCAGCAGGGTATGGGCCCCCACGGCCTGCTGATCGGCGCGACCGGTTCGGGTAAGTCCGAGGTGTTGCGTACCCTCGTACTGGCCCTAGCGCTCACCCACTCCCCGGAGCAGCTGAACCTGGTTCTCGTCGACTTCAAGGGTGGCGCGACCTTCGCCGGCATGTCGGACCTGCCGCACGTGTCGGCCATGATCTCTAACCTGGAGTCGGAGCTCTCCCTCGTCGACCGTATGCAGGACGCCCTGCAGGGCGAAATGGTGCGCCGCCAGGAGGTCCTGCGCGAGGCAGGCAACTACGCGAACGTCTCCGAATACGAGGCGGACCGCATCGCCGGCAAGCACGAGTTCCCACCGCTGCCCGCCCTGTTCATCGTCCTGGACGAGTTCACGGAAATGCTCATGGCCAAGCCTGAGTTTGGCGAAGTCTTCATCATGATCGGCCGCCTGGGTCGTTCGCTGTCGGTGCACCTCCTGCTCGCCTCGCAGAAGATGGACCTCGGTAAGGCACGCGGCCTGGAGTCGCACCTGTCGTACCGCATCGCCCTGAAGACCTTCACGGAAAACGATTCTCGCGAGGTCCTGGGTATCCCCGACGCCGCGAAGCTACCCCCGCTGCCCGGTTCGGGCTTCCTGAAGGCGGGCGGCGACGGCCTCGTCCGCTTCCGTGCCTCCTACGTGGCCGCTCCCCCGCCGGCGCGTACTCTCGCGTCGATTTCCGAGGCCTCGACGGCTGGCGCTCCGAGCGCTCCCATCGAGATCCTGCCCTTCACGGTCGCTCCCGTCATCACGCGCGAGGACACGCTGGGAGACAAGGAAGAAGAGGTCGACCAGAACCAGGAGATCGTCCTGGCGGGCGACGAGGTGTGGGCGGACATGTCCGAGATGGACATCGCCGTGGCAAAGATGAAGGGCAAGGGTTACCCGGCCCACCAGGTGTGGCTGCCGCCCCTGGAGACCCCGGATACCTTCGCGACCCTCATGCCGGACCTGCGTCCGGACCCGGAGCTGGGCTTCGTGTCGCGTGCCTGGCGCGAGTCGGGCACGCTGCGCGTCCCCCTGGGCACGGTCGACCTGCCGCTCGAGCAGCGTCGCGAAACCCTCGTCCTCGACCTGTCGGGTGCGGGCGGTAACTTCGCGATCGTCGGCGGCCCCCAGACCGGTAAGTCGACGGCGCTGCGCACGATCGTGCAGGCCCTGTCGCTGACCTACACGCCGCAGGAAGTCCAGTTCTACGTGATGGACTTCGGTGGCGGTACCTTCGCCGGTTTCGCGGGCGCACCGCACGTCGCAGGCGTGGCGACGCGCGACACCACCGAGGTACGGACGCGTATGCTCGCCGAGATCGCGGCGATCATGGATGACCGCGAGCGTTACTTCGGTAAGAACGCGATCGATTCGATGGACACCTACCGCCGCGGTCGCCTGGAAGGACGCTACGACGACGGCTACGGCGACGTCTTCCTGGTCGTCGACGGTTGGGGCGCGCTGCGCTCCGAGTTCGACAGCCTGGACCGAGAGGTGACGACGATGATGAGCCGAGGCCTGTCCCTCGGTGTTCACCTCATCGTCTCCGCCTCTCGCTGGATGGACTTCCGTTCCGAGGCGCAGGACCTGTTCGGTTCACGCCTGGAGCTGCATACGGCTAACCCGAAGGAGTCGATCGTCAACCGCGAGGGCGCTTCGCGTATTCCGAAGGGCCGCCCGGGTCGAGGCATCGACATGGCTGGTCACGAAATGATGATCGGCCTGCCGCGCGCGGACGCGGAGCAGGATCCGACCACCGTGTCGCAGGGTGTGGCCTACACAATCAAGAAGATTCGCGAGCACCTGGTGGCGGGCGAAGGCCCGAAGCTGCGTCTGCTGCCGGAAAAGATCACGGTCGAGGAGATCCTCGCGCAGCTGCCCGAGCAGCAGATCCTGCCGACCGGTGGCGGCGACATGATCCTGGGCGTGGAAGAGTCGCGCCTTGGTCCCCTCGTGTTCAACACGCGTGCGGAGTCCCACCTGTACCTCTTCGGCGATTCGAAGACGGGCAAGAGTACCTTCCTGCGTTCGATCATGCAGGAAATCACGCGTCTGTACACACCGGACCAGGCGAAGATCATCGCTATCGATATGCGCCGTTCCCTCATGAGCGACGTCCCGAAGGAATACACGCTGCGCTACATCACGAACCACGAGGCCGCCATGAAGGATCTGCGCGATACAGCCGGCTTCCTGCGCGGTCGCCTACCCGGATCGGATGTCACGGCGGAGCAGATCCGTGAGCGCAGCTGGTGGAGCGGCCCCGAATTCTGGGTCCTGGTCGATGACTACGACTTGGCGGTCACGATGTCGGGCAACCCGATCGCAGAACTCATCGATCTGCTGCCGCAGGCGAGCGACATCGGCCTGCACGTGGTCCTCACACGCCGTATGGGCGGCGCGGCTCGCGCGACCTTCGAGAAGGTCCTGCAGATGATGGGTGATCTGGCGGTCACCGGAATCCTGCTGTCCGGTAACCCGAGCGAGGGCGCGATCATCAACGGCGTGAAGCCGAGGCGTGCAATCCCCGGACGCGCGCAGGTCGTTCACCGCGACTTGGGCGTTGTTTCCGCACAGATGGCATCGACTCCACAGCATCGTGGGTAGCCGTTTCTTGACGAGGCAGCCCCGTCATCGCATATGATTGACCAGTCTGACAGTAGGAGAAAAATATGTCCCTTCTCGCGTCTCGCCGCACCCTTGCAGCGGCCTC
>ERZ772925.72-NODE-72-length-21472-cov-3.60018_pt1 | contig 21472 bp, 18 predicted proteins | sample MGYA00511687_ERZ772925 | MGnify/ENA primary metagenome ERZ772925 (study PRJEB29015, sample SAMEA2738087) | human oral metagenome | biome: human oral; feature: human-associated habitat; material: saliva | place: China | collected 2227 ...
TAGCAGGGCTTAACTTCAATATCCAGATGATATATTTATCTAAAAAAGGTAGAGAAAAAGGTAGAGTTTGGACTGAAATATAGTGAAATGTATTGAAATTGAAAAAAGAAAAAACGCTTGAAATCAGCGTTTTTATTATGTATTGATTCGTATTGAATGCTTACTTCACTTCTGTAAAGGTTGTGAATGTTATTTTAGCACCCTCTAAACGCCTTCATATCAACGTTTTTAGATTATTCTATAGAAAATGTAGTCATAAATGTAGTCATTTTGCTATGCCGTCAATTTCGCAATTTCTTTGAGATAGATTTCAACTGCTTCCGCCTTCTTTTTCGGTGCCAATTCAGCGTAAGTGTCCATTGTCGTTTTAATCGATTTATGGCCCATTCTTATCTGGAGTTCTTTCCAGTTCGCACCAGCATTCAGCATCAAAGAAGCATGTGTATGACGGAAAAGGTGGAAACCATAGTTTGGTAGTCCCAACTCAGTCAAACGCTTTTTAAGCGTTGCACGTTCATTTCTATCACACATATAGTTCCCGTAAATTGTCGGGAAAATTAGATCCACAGTTGGTAAATCATGACTCACAAAATAATCACTCATCTCAGCATGAAAAGCTTTCAAGTCATCTAAGACTTGTCTCGGGACTGCAACTCTTCTGTTGCCAGCATCAGTCTTGGCACTGTTCTTACAAACAATCTCGCCCTTAAGCTCAAGTTTCTTATTTCCAGCTTTCCACATTAGTGTTTTATTGACGATAATTTCATTAGCATCAAAATCCAAATCATTAATCGTCAAAGCTAGAAGCTCATTGATTCGAAGTGCAGAAGCTAGCAGCGTGTCGCAGATAACTTTGAATCTTCGATTAGCTCGTGTATCAGGTAAAGTATTCAGATAGTTCAGCCAAGTAGCCAAATCCTCTCCATGCAATACCATGATTCTCTCCTTTACCACCTTTGGTTTTGGAGGAATTTTCACTGTACGAGCGGGATTATTTGTTAGTTCAAAATTCGTGATCCCATAATCGAAAATATCACTGAGCTTATAGATAACTGCACCGAAATCTTTTGCGTGTCCCTTTTTGGATTTTTTAACACCTGATTCAACAGACTTTTTAGATTGTTGAGCTAATTTATTAACCCAAATCTGAATATCTGCAGATTTTATTTCTTCAGGCCTATATTCTCCAAACTTAGGGATGAGATAGGTATCAAGATAGCTTCGGACTCGGTTAATCGTATTCTGAGAAGTCACCCAAGTTACAAAACTGACAAACCAGGCTTCTGCTAACTCCTCGAAGTTATTAATCAGCAAAGTCTCTTTTAGAGTTGAGCCCTTCGCTTCAAATTCAAGCCGAGCTTGAATGATTTTTCTATCAAGACTTTTTAGAGTCTTAGCAGTTATAGATGATGTAACTTTTTTTCCAGTTTTAACATCTACACCAATATACACACCACGTTGCGTATAGCTAATACTTCCATTACTCTTGGTAGTTTTAATGACTTGCCGATTGTTGTGAATGATAGTTTCTTTCTGCATAGTAGCCTTTCACGTTCGGATATATAAAAGGCTAAAATAACAACCTCACACTATTTATGTGATGTTACTATTTTAGCACATTTTTAAAATTAAGGAGTTAAATAGTTCAGCACATCTTCCATTTTGTAGTAAACAGTTCGAGTACCCTCGATAGGTGGTTCAAGACGCTTAAGACCTGTCTTCTCCCACGATTTCAATGTATTTGGTGAAATTTTAAGTATAGAAAGCAGCTCTTTCTGAGTTAGAATACTCACATTCTTTTGAATATCTTGCTGTTTCTGCATCATAGCAAGTAAACAAGTCAAAATCTGTTCAATTCGATTCAATATTAATAATTGATTTGAGGTCATCTATCCATCTCTTTGTCTTTCAAATGATTATTTTCTCTATGAGAATTTTGATTCCGTCGATATTCCTCATTCTTTTCTTTCAAACGTTTCTTTTCTCTGATATAATCCTGTTTAAGATAAAGTAAGTCGTCTTCTTTTTTCTTCTGTTGTTCTTTATTTTCACGATATTGTTTACGATAGTAAGCCTCATCTTCTTTAATCTGTTTAATCATATAATCTTGTTTATTCTTATTATATCGGAGTGAATCCAACAATTTTACAAAAAAGAATGGCTTCTGAACAATTAATTTTAAAAGAATGGGCTCGTTTTTACGTGCATAATTTACTAGACTACCAAATTCTGTAAAATTATATTCATTAATGATATCGATAGCCGTTTCTAAATAATTATCTTTACTGTTCTCAATAATAAACTGCTCAAGATCAAATCCACAACCTGCAACAATATCTTTAACATCGTACTGTGTTTTCTCCGGATTCTGAGCATGAGTCAAATAATGAAACATTCCGGTTGGGGACATAACAGCCTCAACATGCTTTGGTGTATTTAATTTTTCAGTCAGAAGCTCAGAAACTTGGCTTTCGCTCTTGAGCGAATCAAAGAAAAGCACACCATGTCGATGAGTTTTTTTAAATTCCCCAGTTTCTTCATTGATATCCTTATCATGCCATGGGCTAAGAACGAAAGGAACTCCCATTCTTTCAAGAATTTCTTTATGATTTTCAGGAGCGCTATCTTGATAAAGCAAGAAAGTCCACTTATTAGCACGTCTATTTTTAATCATAGATATTACCTCTTTTATTAATAAAATTTTCCCTATTATTTAAATCAATGAATTTTATACATGGGCTACCTCTATTTAACAATACAAAATATTGGTTGGTTCGTTTGCAACTTAACATCGTTTTTTCCTCACTGTATTTTCCAAACAAATATGATAATTTTCGTAAACCGACTTAACTTTTTGTTTGTTGATTATTGATCCATTGGTCGTAGTGCTCCCCAATAGGAATGAATGATTTTAGAAAATGGAGTGTGTTTGACCTTCACTATGTGAGTCAAACACTCCATTTCCCTTATCTCTTTGAACCTTTGTAAAACAATTTATTCCCAATTCGCACCGCAGATGAAAAATAAAAGTTTGGATTGTAATTCGAGATTTCTTCTTTTACATGTGATTCTATATTTTTTAAAATGTGCTGTGATTGTTGAGCTACAGGATATTTTAAAACAACTAGCACACTCTCATTTCGTACATCAACAATACAATTTGAGAGTGATTTATTGAAATCTCGTAAAATTTGATTTCTTTGAAAACTATTTGCAGAAGTTGAGATAGTCTCATGTTGTATTAAAAAATAACGTAGTCTGATAGTTTGTTTCACTGATTCAAAATAGTTGGATATTTTGTCTGTTTTATATCTATCCGTCAGCTCAATTGTTAATAAAATTGAAAGAAGTAAAAACAGCATAATAACAACTAATAAAAATATCATAGAAAGCAAATACAATTTATTTTGTATTACGACAATTTTTCTTGAAAAAACTTCATTATTAAATAAAAGAATTAAAAGACGAGAAGTTATACTCAATACAGTAATAAGTATTACAAAAACCAGTAGATATCTAGAGAGATTGAATGTCTTCTGAAAAAATGTCTTCTCCATTACAAAATTCCTTTCTTTGTGTAATAAGTAGGACAAAGCAGCGGAAGAACTTGATAAGGATGCTCATTATCAATGATTTGAATTAACCCTGTACCTTTGCCAATTGGAATCACAATCCCTTCTGGGTCCAAGTCTGGAAACAGAAATTGTGTTGTCTTTTGATTGATGTTTCCAATCTGAATAAGCACATTCAGTTGTTCCCGAACCGAAACTGGGATTGCGGTATGGTCTAGACGTTGCCCCACCATACAAAGATGTATATTTGACGATCTCGAGAGCAAAGCTATTTCTGAAAGTAGTGAAAAAAATGAATCCCTTATAGTTTTATTGACTCCTTCGGATAGCGCAAGCATTTCATCTATTACAACTGTATAATGCCTAAATTTATGGGCTGGATTATCATAGAGGATTTCTTGTCTTTGGTGTATAAGATTTAAGCAAGAACTGAGATGTCCATTGATTTCTGAAACAAAGTCTGATTTGGAGCGATTTTTCTGAGGATGTAGAACGGCAATTCCATTTTCTCGTGCCCAACGGCTAGGAGTATCGAATTTAGGATCTACAATAATCAAGTCAGAAATATTTTTGAGCATAGACAGAAAATAGGTCAGAGCATAAGACTTACCAGAACCGCTGTTTCCTGCAATAGCCATCGAAGTTACTTTGTTGTAGTCAAGAGTAAGATTTTTCATAATTGGAATGAAATTCCCTTTTTGATTGCCTACGAATTCTTCTAAATCAGGAATTACTAAGCGTTCAGAGATACCGATTTTCCAAGGAAAAAAGAGCCCCCGCTGGACATGAATGTCATCTGTATCTAGTGCCACAAAATATGCTGAGTTTTGTTTAAGTACCGTATACTTTGGATAGAGAGCTGCATTAGCTATAAGAAAAATCTTCTGATAAAGATCGTCATCAATAATGTATCCAGCTGGTAGTCTCGGTATAAACATAAAACCATCATTCATGATTTTAATGTCAAAACTATTAGTGTAGCTAGTCTCTCCTTGCATGATACTCCCAAGCCCCATATTTAGGGCTTGGAGCAAGTATTGTGCAAGTTCTTTAGTAGTCATTATTTGACCTCTTTGATGTTATTCGCACGGAAATAGACATTGTAGCCGACTTCACATGCTTCTAATCCATCAAAGTCTACCATCGCTAAATACGATGGAAGAGTTACTTCAGATTCAAACTTCACCTGGAACGGTGGTAACCCTTTTTGAGAGAACCAGGCTTTGTGACCGATAATCTCACCTGTTGGCTGACCATCTTCAAACTTAATTTGAGCTTCAAATTCAGTACTCAAGCAATGAATCGCTTGCTTCTGATCAACATATTGTTTAGCAGTGTTAGCTGAATAGCCATTTTTTCGATTTTTTGTACGCATAAACGTACCTCCTTTTATTTTTTCTTAGCTAAGTTGAATCTAGTTTATCAAAGGAACAAATTATAAGTCGTCAAAAATTTTGACGGTTTAAAAATCATTATTGTGATAATAAGCAAGCTAATTCAATAAGCCAGTCGCAAATTTTCTCCGAAATTTCATCGGATGTTTCTTCAACTGGAAACGTTGGAAAAAGATTTAACAAACTTGCGATAAATTTGTCAATAATATTTTTTTCAAAATTTTCAAATTTAATATCATTTTTTCCATATCTTCTGTTTAAAAAAAGTAAAAGTTGTGGTCGGAGCAATGATTCTTCAAAATGTGAATCTGTTTTTACAGCTTCTAAAATTTCTGAAATAAGGCCTGTACAAAACTTCTCATTGGGGAAAAAAAGATCTTTAGGTGTATTAATTCCCAAGCTTTCTTGAAATGCGTCTGCAGCTTTACTTGTCATATTTCGCTTCCCTTTCAAAATTTCTCTGACCGCAGTACCACTCAACATTTCAATATCGTCTTTACCACATGTTAGACCTACTTCATCTTGTTTCAAATTCTTCTCTTTCATTTGTTCTTTTAAATAGTCTCCTAATTTTTTTCGATATATTTGAAGAATGATTTGTTTATTATGCATTATACTACTCTCCTTTTTGGACAAAAAAAAAGAGCCATCCGACCGATGGCTCTTTGATTTTTTAATTTGCAGTAGTAGTATGCCACAAAAAACGATTTATAAAATTTCAAATTTCATAAAAAAACAAATTGATCATTTTTAATGGTATAATAACATCAAGTAGTAATATTATTGGAGCTAAAATGAATATCAATGAACAGAAAAAAAATGCTCAAGCGTTTATTAAACGTTGGGAAAATCGTGGGAACGAGCGCCAGGACAGCCAATCTTTTTGGCTAGATCTGCTTCAATCTGTTTATGGAATTGAAAAACCTACAGAATACATAAGATTTGAAAATACAGTTAAGATTGACAAAACAAGTTTTATTGATGGTTTTATTGATGCGACAAAGGTTTTGATTGAACAAAAGGGTTCTCACAAGGACTTAAATAAAGCTATTAAACAATCTGATGGGACTTATCTAACACCATTTCAACAAGCTAAACGATATGCCACAGATTTACCGTATTCTCAAAGACCCCGTTGGATTGTAACGTGTAATTTTAAAGAGTTCTATGTCTATGATATGGAACAACCAAACGGTGAACCCAAGGTCATTAAACTAGCTGACCTAGATAAAGAAGCCTATCGTCTAGAATTTTTGATAGATAAGACAAATGAACACCTAGAACGTGAAATGAAGGTTTCTATCGAAGCCGGAGAAATCGTTGGAGAAATTTACGAGGGACTTCTTAAACAGTACATTAATCCAGATAGTCCAGATAGTCTTCATGCGATTAATCAGCTTGTTGTTCGTTTAGTTTTTTGCTTGTATGCAGAGGACGCTGGGATATTTGGACATAAGATGATGTTCCATGATTACCTAGCTCGTTTTAGCAGCCGTGATTTTCGTAGTGGTTTAAAAGACCTTTTCAAGATTTTAAATACGCCGATTGAGGACCGTGATCTTTACTTAGATGATGAATTACTGGCCTTCCCATACGTTAACGGAGGGATGTTTGCTGAGAATAATTTAGAAATTCCCAGATTTACAGATGAGCTCCGTGAGTTGATTTTGGAACATGCATCATCTAGCTTTGATTGGTCAGAAATTAGTCCTACGATTTTTGGTTCAGTATTTGAATCAACGCTGAACCCGGAAACACGTAGAAGCGGTGGTATGCACTATACCTCTATTGAAAATATCCATAAAGTAATTGATCCACTCTTCCTAGATGAACTAAGAGATGAATTGAATGAGATTCGTCAATTTAAGCAATTTAAAACGGTTGAACAAAGGGCTAAACAGTTCCAGTCAAAATTATCTAGTCTGACATTCTTCGATCCAGCGTGTGGTTCAGGGAACTTTCTAACAGAAACTTATATATCCCTCAGACGCTTAGAAAATGAAGCTATTAAGCTTTATATGGGGGATACAGTAGCATTGGATTTAGGTCAGGAACTTGTTAAAGTGAAGCTGAATCAATTCTATGGTATCGAGATCAATGACTTTGCGGTTTCTGTTGCTAAAACGGCCCTCTGGATTGCAGAAAGTCAGATGCTGGAAGAAACTAAAGATATTGTGTTTGCGAATATTGATTTCTTGCCACTTAAGTCCTATACAAATATTGTTGAAGGAAATGCTTTAGAAATTAATTGGGAGACAGTAGTTCCTAAGGATAAGTTGAGCTATATTATTGGGAATCCACCTTTTATTGGCGCTAGACTAATGAGTAAAGAGCAAAAGAATAGCCTATTATCCGTTTTTGATGGATATAAAGGTGTGGGGAATCTTGATTTTGTATGTGGATGGTATATAAATTGTGCCAAAATTATGAAAGATAGTTCTATAGAAGCAGCTCTTGTTTCCACTAATTCTATTACACAAGGAGAACAAGCTTCTATCCTTTGGAAAATACTTATGGAAGAATTTGATATCAAAATAAATTTCGCTTATCAAACATTCCAGTGGACGAGTGAAGCAAAACAAAAAGCTGCCGTATATTGCGTTATCGTAGGTTTTAGCAATCATAATAATGATAAAAAAATACTTTTCGACACGTCTAACCAAACTAATAAGGTTGATAATATTAATGGTTATTTAGTTGATGCTCCTAATGTATTTATTGAAAATAGTACTCAACCTATATCGAATGTAAATAAAATGGTATTTGGAAGCATGCCCAATGACGGTGGTTTTTTAAGTAACTATTCTGATGAAGAAAAAAATAATATTGTTCAGAGATACCCTGAATCAGAGAAGTTTTTCAAAAGAATATATGGGGCACAAGAATTTATTAATAATAAAATACGTTGGGCGTTATGGTTATATCAAACATCACCTTCAGAATGGAGGAAAATCCCACCGATTGCTGAGGCTGTTAAAAATGTACAGGAAAATCGATCTAGTTCTAAACGAGAATCAACGAAGAAATTAGCAGATATACCTTACTTATTTGGAGAAATTAGACAACCAGAAGGTGCTTATTTACTAGTTCCAAGAGTTTCTTCAGAGAATAGAAGATATATACCAATGGGCTTTATGGATGCTGATGACTTAGCAAGTGATGCAGTACAAATAGTACCTGATGCTACTCTGTATGACTTTGGTATTCTAACCTCCAATGTTCATATGGCATGGATGCGTACGGTTGCTGGTAGATTAGAAATGCGTTATCGATATTCCGCGCAGATAGTTTACAACAATTTCCCTTGGCCAGAAGTGACAGAAGATCAAAAAGATAAGATTTCAAAAACAGCTCAAGCTATTCTTGATGCACGTGCACTATATCCAGAGAGCTCATTGGCCGATCTCTATGATGAGTTAACCATGCCAGTCGAACTTAGACGAGCTCACCAGGCTAACGATAAAGCAGTTATGGAAGCTTATGACATGACAAAAATCGTAGATGGGAAGAGAACGTGGTTAACTGAAAGCGAAACAGTTGCACGATTATTTGAGATGTATGAAGAAATTATACAAAAAACCAATTAATATTCTTATGACACAAAAAACCTCAGAAGTAATCTTCCGAGGTTTTTTTATTTTTATTCTTACCTTATTCTGAACATGATTGAAGAACTAGATACAGTTTTAATTTGTGGGTGGTTGTTATAGAATTCGATTTGCCCAATAATGGCAAGATCATAATTTTGACGTTGGTCTATTTCATCCTTGTTTTTCCCTCTATATATAGTTGTTTTTATTTTCCAATCGCCATCTTGTTTGGTCTTCACAATCAATCTGTATTGAGTCTCCCCCAATTTAGTTTTAAATTCTTTAACTTCTAAATGGACGCTCCCATAAAATAGAAAGACGTTATTTTCTTCGTCCTTATCAAACCAGCTATTCAAAGATTTTCTGGGGATACATTTTCTAGTATTAGGTTGACCTTCTTTTCTGACTAATATTGTAAAAGGATTATCGCCTACATCATTAGCAGGAATTTGATTTTCTTCTCGTTCTCTTGGCAACATTCGATTTAACATTGCTTCAAGTCTATCTTGCATCTCCTCCTCACCTAAATTACTAACATAATCCTTGATTTCCTTCCTGGATACAGATTCATATTTGAGAGAACAATCCGCCATATGATCTGACGACGGTAATGTAGACAAAAAAGCTCTTCTTTTTGATGTTTTATGAGTAAATGCTAGCTCAGCAATCCTACATTCTGGACAAAATATTCTACCCCGGTAACTCGATATATCTCCACTTTTTTGTTCATATTCCTTTTCTAATTCATCTAAATTATGAAGTCTTTGATCCCCAGTGAAATAGAATTCTTTAAATTTCTCTCCCATTTTACCTACTCCTTAACTCGATAATATTTCATATATACTATATTATACCTAATTCAAAGAAAATGCTATTATAAACTTGAAAGTAAATTATAGAAATCTTATTTTTGGTTAAAATATTGATAAACAGAAGAAATTAATAATATCGTAAGAGCTATAAATAATTAATTCTACTAGTTAAGAGCAATATTTAGAATCATACATCTAAATTAATTTTATAATGAGTTATTACTTCAACAAACCAACTCCTTAACATATTAATGGTATAATAACATAGAGGAATTACTATGGAAGAAAATTTAAACCCTAATATTGATCCACGAATAAAATTTAAACTGCTGCCACCAGCTACTATTATTAAAAATTTTGTTGACGGAGAGTCTGATTGTAATTATGAGAACTATTTGTTAGAGCTACTTAATAAGTCATCTCATTTTAAAAAAAGGGGACAATCTCTTTTCTCTAAACCGTTAAATGAAAATAATGGTCAATGTGATGCAATATCGAAAAATTATGAAATAGACTTTAAATTATTATCATCTAGCACTAGATTACAAGCTAGTCATTTGTTTTCTCCGGGCATTAGCAATTATGGCGATGGTATAATTGGTATTCATGAAAGTAAAAAGAAGTTCGGTGAAGTAAATGCTACTCAGATTCATGTTGCATTCCGAACAAGAGATATATCAGAGCTCACTCGATTAGGGGAAAACTTTTTAAATATTAGAAAGTATGGTATTGAAAGAGATATCATAAAAGTGTTGAAAATGCTTGAAAAACAGAAAAACCTTTTATTATTTTTTCCATATTCGTTTGAGCTGATTGATATACTCGAGACAGATAATCCGGATGATATTATTGTAAGCGCGTTAAATTATGATTTCAAATCATTATTTGAATACAGAGATTTAAAAGCGAAGGAATTTGATACTTATTTTGTAACTATATTTCAAGATAGATTTTATATTTTTTCTATTTTTGACGACACCCTCTGTTTAATTGAGAAAGTAGATTGTATGTTACTGCCTACATTTATTAAATTAAAGAATTACCATCTATAAGGAGGACGAGTTATTGATCAATCCAGATTTTTACAAAAAACTAGCAAAGATATTCTGTGGAGATGAGATAGAGCTGTTTACTTATAAATCAGGGCCTCAGCTAGTTTCTTTTTTCAATACCCATTTCCATACTCAAGACAGTTATGGTCAGGGTTTTCCTACAAGATGGATATATGTAAATGACAAGCTGTTGGACTTTTCATCTAGAGGCATTATCAATTCATTTTTCAACCTTATACTCAGCAAACAATATCTTTTAACAGAGCGTCAGATAAGTGAAGTGGATGCTATAGAGCATCAGCAGAGAATAATAAATGAATTAGATAAAATTTGTTCTGTTTATTCTTTAAAACTCTCAAGAAAAGGAAATGAATTTTATTTAGTAGAAATTGATTTAGATTTAGTTGAGATTGGAAAGGGTGGCTTTGCTGATATTTATTTCCAAAAATCTACAGGATTAGTGGTAAAAAAACTAAATGAGGAATCTGTGAGACGACAATCGTTGAGAAGTAGGTTAAAAAGAGAGTATGAAATAACTAAGTCTTGTTCGGATATTGAGAGTATTATTCGAGTATTTGATTTCGATAGTAGTAATTGTTCATACACAATGGAAAAAGCCGATGATACATTGGGAAATTATATTGAAGCAAGTGAGCTGACAGAGGATTCTAAACTCAATATATTGCGTCAAATACTTTATACTATGTCTCTTGTCCACCAAAGAGATGTTCTACATAGAGACTTAAGTCCAACCAATGTTTTCTTCGTGGATGGGATAATTAAGATTGCTGATTTTGGATTAGGAAAAAACCTAAATACTCTGACTTCTCATCAAACAATGGATACAACTTCTTTTGGTCAACTCTTTTATTGCGCACCAGAGCAACTATCGCTCTTAAAAGATGCAGATAAACGAAGTGATGTGTATTCACTGGGGCGTATTATTAATTTTGTTATGACTAAAAATCCTAATATTTTTTCACATTCTCTTCGTTCTGTGAGTGAAAAAGCTACGAATTTAGAACCTGATTATAGGTATCAAGACGCTACTGAAATGCTGAATGCATTAAATACTTGGCTGAGCATTAGAAGTGGCGAGACTTTTCAGAAAACTATATGGGAAAAAATTGATCACGGTATTTTTGATGATGACATAGAAAACTATATTTACGAAATGACAGCAAGAGAGTTATGTCGAGCATGCATCAAAAAAAGTGATGTTTTTATTGAAAGCTTAATGCTCTTTATGAAGTTAGATGATACGCACGCGATTTATATCATTCAGACGATTCATTCTAACTACGAGCAATATTTGAAACGATTTGAAGATGCAGATCCTTTCGCCTCTCTTTCTTATAGAATTTTAAAGGAACAATTTTCATTCAATGTTAAAGAAGTGGCTGCTCAGATTTTACACTATGTAGCCTATGAAGTTGGGCGTTTTTCTGCTCAGCGTAAGGTAGATAATTTGATTGAAAATGGGATTGAACCATTGATTGAGTCAATATTAGAAAGATAGATTAGGAGGAAATGTAATGACAAATGATGAATATTTCAATGAAATAGAGACATATTTTAATAAATTAAGAGAATATCGCGAAGAATCAAGGTCAATAGCTGCAGGTATTATTGGTGAAAACTTTACTGAAGATGATTTATTTTTTATTTCTGCACTTAACAGACGAGTTCAATTTATTGATGGAATAATGAACTTATTAAGAACGAGAAATCTGACTTGTACAGGAATTATAGTACGAACACAACTTGATAACCTTATGAGAGTCTTTGCAGCTTTTATATCCGAAGACAGAAGATCATTTATTAAAGAGACATTAAGTGGTACACCTATTAGGAATATGAAAGATAATCAAAATGAAAAGATGACTGATGCCAATCTTAAGAAAAGGATGTCTAAGTATTATCCTGAGATTGAAGAAATTTACAATAAATCATCTGGTTATGTTCATTTGTCTGAAGTCGCATTTCATGAAGCTTTTTGGACCGAACGTTTTGAAAAAGGAGACAAAATTAAATTTTCAGTTGGATTACCCCCAAGAGAAAAACTAAATCCTATTTTAATTGAGTGTGCTGAAGTATTCTGTCACTTTACAGAGATTGAATATGATTTTTACCAAAAAATCATTGATTCAAAAAAAGTTTTTGATAATAAACAAAAAGATATTTTAGAATTAACGTGAGCTATATTAAACTATCAATAATGACGAAGATAAAAATAAATAATAGGGGAAAAATGAATTATGACAACAAATAGTATTAGCTCATATATCACATTGATATCGATTGCTCATAACCAATTTGGTGATGAGTTGAACATTGATAATTGGAACTGTGAGTTTAAAAATTGGAAAATGCAGTCAATTTCAAATGGTAAATATTATACTTTTTTGAAGAATGTAAAAATAGATTGTAGAGTAACCAAAGAACCTATATATCGGGAAAACCCAATAATGTGGAAGATTATACTTAGAAAAAATCCTAAAACTAACTATTTCGTTGCTGCTCTAAGTAATGTTAACCATGTTAAGGATCCTGATGACCCATCCATTCCAGGTGAGAATACAAAAGATCGAGGGCATTTTATTGCTGATTCATTTGATAAGTATTTACTTACAAATGATGAACGTAATGCTAATAACTCACAATCCAATCAATTTTTTGGTATAAATAATAAAAGCAATATCTCACCTCAAGATTTTAGAGCAAATCGAAACTCCAAGGAATATGCTGGACAGTTGAGATTCGAGCAAAAAGTGAGAAATTATCTTGAGAAAAGTACTAATGCAAATGAAGAGGTTTATTATGAAATTGAGGAAATTAAAATAGAAGAAAAGGTATTAGGTCGCAGAATATTCATTCATTGGAATCAAAGTGATGAAGCTGATATTCATGTATTTATTCCAGAAGACCGTGATTGAGAGTTTATACGTATATTAAAAAGAGCAATATTGCTCTTTTTTGATTTTAGACGTATTGCTTATTTGTAATTTTTCCATTTGGCTATAAGCTATCTTTTCAATTATTTTTTACGTCAATTCGAGGTAGTAATTTTGTAATTTCATCAAAAGCAGACTCTTTCATATCCATAAATTTTCTATAGTTTGGAACTGATATTACATTTCCATCGGTTATTCCTCCACCTATTGGTCGTAACTGACAATAAAAGAAATTATTTTCTAGTCTTTCCATAACATTATTAGCAAAATCTTCCCCCTTTGCTTCTTTAAATAATTTTCTAAACAATTTCTCCCATGCTGTATCATATTTACGAAAAACAAAAACCGGTTTTTGTGATTCCTTATTCTTTAAATATTTATAGATCCTTCTCAGTACAATGAACGCACCCAACTTAGATAAGTCTGAATTGAGAATAATTTTTTCACCAATGCCATTTTCACCTAAATCAGGTTGAGCACATGAAAAAGGATAAATTTCTAAATTACATATTTGTTGAGCGGTCTTTTCAATTTCACTTTGCTTTTCTTCTAGTTTTTTAAAATCTAATTCCTTATTTATCTGAATGAGTTGAGAGTAATACTCTCTCAAATAGTAATATTTTTCTAATAGATTTTTTTGACTTGTTTTTGACTTGTTTTTGAAATCAAACTTAGATTCTAATCCAAACATATGTTTAATTTCACTCATTAAATTGCTTTGATTACTGTAAATGATATCTTTGACGTCTTTAATACTTTTTAATTGATATCTTCTTTCTACAATTGACTTAATATCAATTTCCTTTTCTTTATATCCTTTTAAAATTATTTTGATATTTTTAATAGTTTTCTTTTTTTCAGAATTAGCTAGCAACATTTCGGTTTTTCCATAATATCCATTTAGGCTTGTTTCCTCAAGACCTTTATCAATTTGATTATCTTGATAATACCCTAAATAACCTCTAGGATTTTCCAAACAGTGGAAAATAGTAGCTGTATCTATATCTCCATGAAAATGAGTTGGAATTTGGTAGCGCATATTTAAATGTCTACCTTCTTTTTCTATTTCTTTTTTTAAGTCATCCGGTAGAATCTTCAGCCAAGAGAAGTCCTCAGTTGTATTAGAAGTCTCAACTTGTTTTATAAAGTCATTAATCAGATTGCCACCTTTATCTTGATGCCAAGGGCTAAACTGTCCTAAAAATTTTTTCTTATCATTAAAATAAAAAGTCTTCTCTACGTCTTTTTGGGGGACAATTACTTTAAAATAATCTTCTAAATTTGATTTTAAAAGTTTTAAATCTTCATCTTCATGATTTTTCATGATATGTCCATCCTACTTTATTGATTTTTCACTATTAATTCTTTAATCCTATTATACTACAGTATTTCTACATTAGTTCAAAATCAATTTTCTAGAAATTGAAGAATTTACTACATTTAATTTTGTTGAGAAGTTAGTTCTTCCTGTTTATTATCTCACAATCTAATAATTCATTTATTTATATAAGAAAATTATTGATTTAGCTTATAAGAAACACCCCAGTTCACAATGAACTAGGGTGTTTCTTATATATCCGAACATCTAATTTATTTCACAAAAAATGTAGTCAAAAATGTAGTCATTCGGTTGATTTTTATTGCAATACATTGAATTTTGAAAATTCAAGAATCGCCTTAAATCAAGGTTTTTTCGTTTCTACTGAAACGTAATGACCCACTATTTAACCTCTGTAAAAGTTAACTTATATGCTTACAAAGCTTATTTTAACAGGCTTTACGACTGTTTATGAAGAAAAAGGTAGAGAAAAAGGTAGAGTTTCAAATGACTGTTAATTTTCACTTTTTATTTGTGAAAGTCTTTCCATTAAAATATCGACTGCTTCATTCTTTCGGTTAGGATCTAATTCCGCATAGATATCCATTGTGGTTGAAATAGATCTGTGACCCATACGTTCTTGCAATTCTTTCCAATTTGCTCCAGAGTTGAGCATTAAAGATGCATGAGTATGGCGGAATAAGTGAAAACCATAATCAGGTAAACCTAACTCTTTTAATCGTTTAATAAGAGTAGCTCGCTCATTTCGATCAGTCATGTAATTTCCATAGATAGTGGGAAATATCAACTTAGATTTTGGAAGCCCATGTTTTTCAAAGTAATTATTCATTTCATTGTTAAAATCTTTAAGTTCTTGAATAATGGTAATAGGTACTGATACTTTACGATTTCCTGAATCAGTTTTCGCAGAATTTTTACAAATAACCTTACCTTTAGTACCTAAGGTTTTGTCTCCTCTCCTCCACATAAGAGTTTTATTTACGTTAATTTCTGATGATTCGAAAAGTAAGTCATCAACTTCCAATGCTAATAGTTCATTAATTCGTAAGGCAGAAGCTAAAAGAGTATTACAAATAAGTTTAAAGCGCCTGTTGGCTCTTGAGTTTGGGAGCGTATCTAAGTAATTCAACCATATAGCGATATCTTTTTCATGTAGAACTTGAATTCGATTTTGAGGTGCTTTAGGCTTGGGTGGTATCCTGACTTGTTTTGCGGGATTATTCTTTAGATTAAAGTGTACCATTCCAAAATCAAGAATATCTTTTAGTTTATGAACGACTGCGCCATAATCAGATGCCTTTCCTTTATCTGCCTTACGTTTTCCCTTATTTATTTCTATTCGAGCCTTTTCTGCTAACTGATCAACCCATTTTTGAACTTCAGTAGATTCAATAGAATCTATTTTATAATCACCAAATTTTGGGAGGATATATGTATCCAAATATCCCCTTACTCTATTTCTAGTATTATCAGATGATACCCAAGATTTATAACTATCATACCAAAATTCCGACAGTTCTTTTATAGTACCGACAGATAGAGTTTCTTTTCGAGTAGAATCATTTTCTTCAAATTTTCTTTTAGTCTCTAAATATTTGCGATCTAAGGCTTTTAGTGTTGGAGCTGATATGGTAGTTGTAACTTGTTTTCCTGTTTTTTTATCAGTTCCTAAATAAGCTCCTTTCATAGAATAAGTTATAGAACCATCTTTTTTGATTTTCTTAAGAACTTTCTTATTGTTTCTTTCTATTGTCTCAATTTGCATTTAGTTTACCTCAGATGGTCAAGAATTTAAGAATATCCCCACGTTTATAATACACTGTTCGGGTCCCTTCGATTGGTGGTTCCAATCGTGGCAGTCCTTTACGTTCCCAACTTTTGAGTGTATTAGGGGAAATATTCAGTTCTTTGAGGACTTCCTTTTGGGTCATGATTTCTAACTGATTAGTATCTGATCTTTTATCCAGAAGATTTACCAGAACCTGTAATAGATTTTCGATTTTATCTAGTTTTACTTGTTGTAGTGTATCCATATAATTATCCTTTCTAATGTCCTATAACGTATGTAAATTGTTTGGCAGTTTCTGCATCAAATGTGCGGTAACTAATGATACCCAACCCTTTTACATTACACTCTGAGACGAGAATTGAACCATCTGATTTGACCTGTTCCACAAATGAAATGTGTCCGTATATTGGATCAGCTCCAGCTTGTCCAGGGCTAAATGATAGAGCAGAGTGTTCTGTCGGTGTGTGGGTTGTTGTAAAGCCTGATTTATTCATCCATTGTCCACCATTTCCCATAAATGGATCAAAGTTGACTCCGACTTGTTTTCCACGGTTGAAGACATACCAGGTACATTGTCCCCAAGGATATGTACTAGTGATATATCCTGTGGTATCAATAGCTGTTGTCAGACTGTAGCCAACAGGGATATCGTTTGAAGTTACTCCTCCACCATCTCTAGTTTTTCCTGTAGTTTGTTCAGGAGCTTTTGGAGTTCCTCCATGTTCATCAATGAAGGCATCCAGTTTTTGCATGGTTTCTGCACGTCTTTTTCCTGATCCTGTGGTATCTGTGAAATAGACTCCACCATCAGTTGCTGGATTGAGTGTTCCATTCGCAAACTTTTTAGCCTTGTCATCTTGAATTTTGAAGGTTTGGTTTTTATTTCCAATGATGGTTTGTTGGGTTAGTCCGACAACCGCAACCTCGTCATTAAAGTTATTGGCATATTCTGGATTGGAATCAAAGGCCCCAAAACCAAACATATTGGCACCAGGATTAGTGGCTACTCCAGCAGTTCCAAGGGAACTTTCATTCAGTGCGATCGCAACGATTCCACGGACATCAAGATTAGATTTAGCTTCCCATTCGAGGAGCTTTTTTCCATTAATTCGGTTCTTATCATAGGAGATTCCTAACGTATCTAAAAAGCCGTCTAATTGCTCTGCTGTGATACCGAAGCGATGAACCAGTAGGTTGTGAGTATAGGGATCTCCATCTGACCAGTGATCCGCATAAGTCACTCCATTTTGGGATTGGGGTGAGCCATTCGTTCCACCACCTCCGACAGCCCCCATAAGGATAATGATAATGAGGACCGGTAGAAAGAGAGGAATGAGACCGGCTAATAGAAACCATTTTAGTTTTTTCATCGAATCTCCTTTCTAGTTAATGTCTTATATAAGCAGTGAACAAAACAGTCCCAAAACGCCATTTTGCATCTAAAACGACTGAATAGGACTTAACCTGTAGGATGATTTGGTCTCGCTCTTGTTCTGATACTGGAAATAAAAGAAGGAAATCGACTGAGCGTTTTCCTTCTTGGTAGGCCTGATAAAGAGTTTCTTCAAGAACTCTTGGAAAAGAAGTTCTTGAGCGTATTTTGGTATTCATATCATTCTCCTCTAAGTTGTTTTAAGCGTTCTGTTAATCGGTCTCTTCGTTCAATATTGGCTCTCAATTTATCATCTCGTGTCATAGTTTTTCTATAAGCACGAGTGAAAGCATTCGATCCTTGGGCTTTGTACATGGCTTGAGGATCTTTATATCCCTCTAATTTGCGCTCAAGACTATTAATACGGAGTTGTTTAAATGGAGAAATCCATTCTTCTTTAAGAGTTTGGAATTCCTCGCTTGAACTTGGTGTTGGCTCCAATGTGATTGGGGATTCCATTGAAGGGGTTGGTATTTTTTCTTCAACTGGTTTAACCTTCTCAGGAATTGCCTTTGTTTTCGTAATGTTTGGTTCTGGAGTATCTGGACTTGTTGGCGTCTCAAGCGTTTCCGTTGGGAACACTTCATCGGGTTGGTGCTCTGATTCCTTATTAGTAAAGAAAGAACCAACATTTTGGAAGTGACTCTTGGCATTCATCATCATCCCAGCTCCGAAACCAGCACCTGCTAAGGCAAAGTTCCCAAGGTGTTGAGCAGATGAAAGACTTCTCGATGGTACTTGTGAAGCCACCTCTTTGGTCTTTGTGACCCCTTTTTCAACTTTGTTTCCAATATCATTCGCAACCATTCGTGCTTTAGATCCAAGAATGAATTGTATCAGTTCAGCTTTGTATTTCCATAGAAGGAAGTATACAAGTCCTTTTGAGACAACTGAAATGAGTAGTTTAAAGACAAGGCCAAAGATGATCAATGATGGAAGTGTTTTAAGGATGCCATCAAAACCTGTAATGACAATGTTTTCGATCATTTTTTCAATATAGAATACTAAAAGAGTTAATAGACTCGTGATAGCTGGGAAAAGTAGCCCTCCAAACATGACTTTCAAGACTCCAAAAATCAGATCCTGCATTCTTGGTACAAAGGACATTAATAGCACAATCGGAAAGAGCAGGATCATCATCAGGACGAGTGTCTGAGCAATGACGTTTAACATTTGAATCAAGATAACGGGTATCGCTAATACAAAGGCTTCACAGATTTTGAAGATCACATAAAACATACGAGTAAAGATGAAATCTGGCATAGCTGAAACCCAACGGTTCTTTTCACCATCATCATTGGCTCCATTTCCTAGTTCATCTAGATATTTATTGCGATCTTTAGACTTAACTGCTTTAAAGTTTTCATTCTTATCACCTGTTCCTAGTACCTTACTATCGTCAAAAGGTTCTTGTTCCCCATCTTGGCTATTCTTATATTTTCCATTTTCTTGACCTGTATTGACAAAGACATAGGCTTTATAAGAGGTTTCTGCAATATAGCTATCTGCCATGGAATCACCAATTTTAATGGATTTATTATTGCCATACTCCACCTTGATATTCGTGATATTTTTAGTGACATCTTGAGAGACATGGTTGATAGTATCGAGTAGATACAGACCACCTGATGTTCCAGCGATTGTTCCAAAATAACCAAAGCCAAGGATGAGAACTAGAAAGACATGAAGGAGAGTCCTTGAAAAAGCTCCTTTCGAAAAGAAAAACTGGTAAAAGAGATAGAAAGCTAGGATTAGAAGCAACATTGAAACGAGTGATTGTTTTGCGACTCCGCCAGAACTTGAACCGATGAATCCTTTCCAGATATTCATCGCTCCATTAAACACATAGTTCTTATAGTTGGAGTAGAGATCAATCTTCTCAAGAATTCGAATCAGCAAAGAAAAGAAGCCCACCACTGCGTTTAGAATGAAAAAGAAGAAGTTGACGAAAAGCTCATTAATCAGAACCCAAGCCCCGTTAAAGGAAGCAAACCCAGTAGGCTCCATATAGGACTTGAGAGAGAAGATATCGACTCCCCTTAGTTTGTCAAAAGCTTCTTGCATGGATTCACCTCCTAACTAGCGTATTTATTTTCAAGGCTTGATGATACCGTAGCTTTCATTGGTTTTAGAAGCATATCAATATCTTCAAAGATGTTGTGTACGGAAATCATATTGAGATTGCCATAGACGTCATAGTATAGGCATTGACCAGAGATCATATTGTCAATCCATTCGAGATTGCTTTCAGTGACTTCGAGATTGACGTGCTTTAAGATATCTTCTCGCTCAGACTTTTCATAGAAAGCAAAGATAGTCCCGAATCCCGTTGTATCATCGTCATTTTCTGCATCATGTACAGATTGAGTAATCAGTGCCAAGGTATTGTTTTTGGAGCGTCCAATCCGACGCATATTTTTGATAACGGCTTTTCCTTCTGCGGACTTCATAAGAATCCATGCTTCATCAAAGAACTCAATGGTATCTTCATTTTCATTTCGTTCTCCAAAGTGGGTACAGAAGGCACCTAGCGCAAACATAAGGGCAATAGAGTTGCGTTCGTGATCTGAAATCTTTGTGGAATCATCCTTTGGTAGTTTGAGGTTATTGACCTCTAGGATGGTCACCCGTGATTTATAGTTAAGTCCTTGAGTGGTTCCATCTGAAAAGGCTAGTTCCAAGATAGAGTTTGTGACAATCGAAGTCAGATAACGACCAACCGAAGCAATTTCAGAGGAAGTGGAGTTTCTAAGCACTTTTAGGACGTGTTTAAAGCCGACTTTCTCACCAGCGACTCGTTTTTCTACAATCGCATTAATAGCTTCTGTAATAGCTGTTTTCTGGTCCATTGTGACATCATCTACAGCTTGTAGTAGAAACTCAAGCATGTTTTTGGCAACCTCTACAGCTTGTTCTTTATCTAGAACGACAATAGGATCTAAGACTCCGTGGTTTGATGGAAGCGAGCTATCTAGTGTCACAAAGTTAAAGTTCTCAATCTGTTTCTTGCGTTCAGGATAGAGACGTGCAAATTCAGGTGAGTTGATCACTTCTTGATAGTGATTTCTAAGTTCACGTTTAGGGTCAATATAAAGTGTCTTGACATTTTGTAAAGCCACGCTTAAGAAGATGATCTGTGCAAGGAAGGATTTTCCTTGACCTGTTGCCCCCGTAATAATGATGTGTGGGTTCTTAGTAATTTTTCCAGCGATATCTTCTTTATTTCCTACTGTCGCATTATAGAGGACAATGTTCTTTGAAGAATCAATAGCTTTCTCAATATTGTCCCAACGACCTGTCCAGTTATCTACTCGGCCGATATACCAACCGATACGGTTTCCAGAAGAGGTATTAGTGAAGGGCATGAGCTCTGAAAAGCCACGAGCTGTGACCATATGTGTCCAGGTGCGAGTTTTCTTTTGGAGGTTTTCTCCATAGAGCAGAGCTTGAAAGAGATAGGGTCCGTCTTGAGAGGCTTCACTAATTTCAACTCCCATATCATCAAAGTAGTTCAAAACCACTTGCCGTCTTTGACGGA